>JAAOEI010000458.1_pt1 | contig 15851 bp, 24 predicted proteins | sample 7059261 | NCBI WGS metagenome assembly JAAOEI01 (sample SAMN14008812, study PRJNA610033) | viral metagenome | isolation source: viral particles filtered from seawater | place: China: Hangzhou Bay, Yangshan Deep Water Harbour | collected 2017-10-31
GCAAACCAGACTTCATATCTTCATAGCTCACACCAGCAGGTAGCAAGCCACGCCTTTTGTAGTCTTTGAACTTGGCAATGCTTTGTGCCGAGTCTAAGCCAGAAAACACATCAAGCACTTTGCCCCCAGCAAATTGAGCGCGGCCCATCTGGACTCCAGTTCTCAATCCTTTGACTGGGTTCATACCCATGCCAGCAAGGTTAACCATGTTCCCGAAAACCTGCACCATGTATGATGGTGGGTTGGCCACAACCTTAGCCGCCTTGGAAATGGACACCTGTGAATCCCAAGCATCGTTCAACACCTCAACTATTTTGCTGTGTGTTTTGCCGGGGACATCAGCACCATACAACTGGTTGATGGAGGATTGGACTTCGGGCGGGACATATAAAGGACTTCCATCCATCGAGGCATCCCCTCTGCGTAAGTTAAGCCGCACAAAGCCTTGTATATCCTCGCTTCTAGCGATACCAGCGTCAGCCAGTTGCTTGGCAATGGTTTTGTCTGCCGTATCGTAGGCATTCAATCTAGCCATCTTAGACATGGTAGCCGCAACGCGCTGACCCGGTTCCACATATTCTCCAAGATAGTCACGTATTTCTGGAGCAAGGTCTTTCTTTTCTGTGAGGATACCAGAGTTCTTAGACATCGCATATTCCTGCAACTTATCTGCATCAGCTCGTCTGGAATTTAAGTCGGCAAGATATTGCTGCGCTTCCGCTTCGCTCATGCGCTCGCCTTGTAGTTTTGCGCGAAACTTTTGGATTCGCTTTTGTGTGGGGGTTTGGATTGAGCGCAAATCTCTCTGATACGCTGCATTGCCTTTGCCATCGCCACCTGGCTTAATCCCATAACGTCTGCGTAGTGCTTCAACCTCCCATCTAGGAGCTTTATATTGGGCAACAAACTTGCCAACCCGCGCTTCCACTTGTTCTTCGGTTAAGCCGTCTTTCGTAAGCCTCTGAATTGCTTTTTGATATTGTTGCGGTGTCGGCTCATAACCGGGATCATCGAAGAACCTGTATGCTCTAGTTAAGTAATCCCCGTCATTCATGGACTTTTCAATTTGTTCTACCAGATAATCAGGCAGAACACGTTGTCCATCGTAGTGGTTTTGCAGCAGCTCCTCTTGATATTCTCGGATGTTCTTGCGAGCCTCACTCAAATACTCGGCAATTTTTTCCATGCCCTTGGGCGGAGTATCAACCTCACCGCTCAAAAACTTCTCTGCAAATTCATTCGCAAGCTCTGGGTCTTTATTCTTGTTGATTTCTTGTTTGATCCTAATTCCAAGAACCGCGCCAGTTTCCTCACCAGCAGTAACAGCATTAGCTGCATCCCGTATGGTCTTGGCCGTTTTCTGTCCAACGACCTTGGAGGGTGCTGCCAAACTAGCAACGTAGTTCAGCACTTCCTTCCGAGAAGCCAGCTTCTCACGCTCCTTCGGGTCAAGCAGTGAAGTCATGCCATTGATGTAATTCACCACATCCTTGTCGCCACGCAATACTGCATCATCAAGCTGGCGCGATGTCTTGCCAGTAACACGCTTGAGCAACTTCGTAGTTTCTCTGGAGGAAAGGCCCAACGCACCGCCAAGCACACCACTCATACCAGAAGCCAAAGAAAGCTGTGTGGCAGGCGGCAACTCTCCAGTTTCGATTAAGTTCTCAATGGCAACAGCACTTGGGCCGGTCATGGCCCCTAAAGCCATTTGTGCGCGGATGGGACGCTTGGCAAGTTGTTGTGATGCCTTGCGAAGTATCTTAGGCCCACGTTTTAACTCCGTGCCTGGCAACACATTTAAGAACGCATCGCTAATTACACGCCCAATCGAGATAGGCGCACTAGGTCGTTCAATCTTTTGGGCGGCTATGGAACCTGACACGCCACCAGAGATAGCACCACCTAAATAGCCGAGCGCAGCGGCGGCTGGAACGGTTACAACTTCTTCGGGGGTTGCTGCCTGCGGCCCAGCCTGACCACCGATTAGTGCCGCCTTTGCGCCTGCGGCTGTGCCTGCCGCTTTCATGCCCTCAGAAATGGCTACATCAGCAGCCAAACCTGCCACAATGCGAGAGGCTGGAACATCTGCAAGGCTAGGGTCTTGCTCAACAGCAATATCCTTTACGACCTGCTCCTCCGCAGGAAAGTCCTGACTGCCAATGCCAAGGTAGTTATCAAGTGCTTGTGCTGCTGGAATACCTCTTGCAACCAGCTTCGCAAACCCCTCGTCTTTCTCTGCCAGCTTGGACGCAATGATGTCATCATCCCATCCTGCACCGCGCAGCTCAACGACCCTTTGTTTGACCTTTTCTAATTCCACATTGATGAAAGTTATTATTCAGAATCAAAACTCCAGATAGTCGCTTGGTGAGGATAGTTTGATCTCACCAAACAATCCTCCTTGTTTTAGGGCGTTGGTAATCGCAGCCGCTTCTATGGCAGCATCCTGATCACCTGCTTTAGCCTTCTCAATAAGATCAAAAAGCCTGCGATTGGCCTCTTGTCGTTCTTGCAAACTGGTGGGTCTGGCAGGCTTCGGTGTTTCTGTGCCGTATTCATCTGCCGAAAACAACCGTTGCAAAAACCCTGCGCCGCGAGAAACCATGCTAGGCTCGCCAAGAACTTCGGCTTCATCAAACGGCTTACCAGATTGGATAGCCTTGTTGAGCCTTTGCTTTTGTTTGGCATCCACAGTAAACTCGCGGCCATCAGGGGCGGTGACTAACCACTCTGAAACCATTTTGTCTCCCTTTGGAACCTTGGCGGGTGTGGCAGCAATCTTGTAAGGTTGGGCCGTAGGCTGTCCCTTGAACGTGGTGGGCTTTATTTCTCCAGTATAACCCATAATCATTTGGGCAACTTGCTGCTGTGCTTCTGGAGTTTGTGCCAGTTGGTATTGCTCAAAGAGCGAGTTAACTGGCGCACCGAACCCGGCTGCATTGGCCATTTTAACCGCAGCTTCGATTTGTGCGGGGGAAATTGGAGTTGCTGCGGCTTCGCCTTTTGCAGCCATCGAGGCACGGCGCAAAGCCATCATCTCTTTAGCACGCTGGTTTTCAATGCCCATCATACCAACCTTCAAGGTTTCTCCGATGGACTCTGCCATAGCCAGACGATCCCTATGAGAAAGGTCAGGGTTGTTCAAAGCATCTAGAGCCTGCCCTGCTTGCCCTTGCAGCTCAGGAATTAGCTCTCCAATACTCTTCGCTAGCTGCTCAGACTTCTTGATAAACTTTTCTTCCTGCCCACGCTGCTTGACTGCATCGCCAATCTGCTGACCAAGCCCTGCCAAAGCCTGACCTTGTATCATGCCAGCATTAGCGTAGCCGCTAAAATCCGCTTGCATCAACCTTGGGTCGATACGTTCACCGAGTCGTCCTGCTTGTCCGTATGGCATAATCTTAGAGTTTTGAGTAATCAACTGCGAGGTAGCCGCTATCATCTTGCACAACTGCCTCTGGCTTGATGCGCTGGACATCCTGCGCCATCACGCCGCGATAGCGTTGCTTGTCTCCGATATAGCGGTAAGTGTAAATCGGGATGCCGTCTTGAGTTGCTTCGCCAGTGGGTGAAATGTCCTCTTTAATCGAAGCATCTGATAGTGCAGCAAATGTGCCGATCCCTGTGCCGATGGCTCCCATAAGACCGCTTTGCCAACCAGCCTTGGCTTGCGCCCCAGCCGCACCAGCTTGCACTTGCTGTGCACGCTGCGCCATGCCGACATTGACGCCAACATCGGGGTTAATCATCTGCGGTGTGGCAGAGCCAATAGCTCCCAAGCCCATGCCCAACTGCTGCTGGCCTGCTTGATACGATAGCGGTGCGCTACCCAACGCCATCAAACCTGGACGGGTGTAGAAATCCTGCGCCATTCCAAAGGCTCCCTGACGAGCTTGTGCGGCTTCAGCCCTGCGCTGCGCCATAGCACCCTCACGGTTGAGAATCTCTGCCGCCACAGCTTCGTTGCCACTTAGTCTGCCACGAGAGGCGTAGGCTTCACGAGCTGCTTGCTCGGCACTACGCCTGTCTTGTGCGCTCAGTTGCCTTGCCGCTTGCGTTGCGCGTGCTGCCTCGGCTTGTGATGCCTCTACCTGAGCCTGAGCTTCTGGAGACAAAGCCTGTGCAAACCCACGGAACTGCGGGGCCATTCCCATCATGGACTCAAAATCAGCCTGTCTTGCAGCCGCTAGGTTCTGTGCGCTTTCTTGTTGAGCCAACCTGCCAAGGCCAAACAAGCCCATCTGGCCGTCAGCACCTTGCAAGAACGTGCTTACATCACCCAGGTTAAGACCAAGAAACTCAGGTCGATATTGCCGTTCAGCAGCCAGCACATCAGGCAGAGCCTTCTGATAGCCGCTAACGTATTTACGAATATCACCCTCGATGTCCACTTTAGGGACTGCGGGTGTTTTGGGTTTTGAGAATAAACCGCCCATTACAGTTGATAGTATAGTTTTTCAGTAGGGATAACGCGAACCCGCTTATCCCCACGAAACTCACGGGCATAGGCGGTGTATTCAACAATCTCAACAAGCTGCTCAAGCGCGGCAACCGGGTCGCCCACGCAAAGAACCACGAAGATGCAGTCTGCATCTTCGTATGCCACCGGCACGGTTGGTTCTTCTGCTTTGCTCAAGTAGCCCATTAAGAATGTATTTGGTAGTGAGATGACTGCTCCGTTTTCGAGCATCCATTCTATTGCTGAGTGAAAGTTTTCTCCGTGTTGTTTCTTTTCGTGAAGTTCTGTGTAAAGCCGCTTGGCCTCGGCGTATGGGATGTTCATGTTACGGGCGGAGTTCAGACCATGCCTTGACGGACGTGCCACCCGCACCAACCACAACGCGATACACAGCACCGTTGGGGATGATCGCGTTACAACCCGTGTTGCCGTTGGTGTTGGTTGATGTCGCTTGTGCAACCTCAACCCCGTCAGAGGTGATTGTGATATACTGGAAACCAGAGTTACCAACCCTCGCATAAACCATGATCGGGCCGCCCGTGCTATTGGTGTAGTTGGTGTTTACTGACCTTGATCCTGTAAAGTCCTGCCATGTTTGACCTGCATCAATAGCTGAACCGGTAAGCTCGGAATCAACATAAGCTTTGACGCTTTGCTGTGTCACCAATGATGTATCGCTATCGCTCGCCATGTCATCCTCATCGAGAATGGAAACCTCAGACGGAGTGGCTGAACCACCACTGACGTTGCCAATCACCTTGAGGTTGTCAATGTAGCGCATTTTGGGGAATGTCACCCCATCGGTAGTGGCGGTGGAGTTCGCCAGCTTTGTAGTCGTTACCGCGCTCGCGCCAATCTTGCCAGTGGTGATACCGCTGTCCTTGACCTGCAATCGACCGCTGCCGTTTACCTCAAGTGTGCTGTCATCGGTTGTGCCAGATGCACCAGAAACAAACGTAGCATTATCCACTAGGTTGTTGGCCTTGGTGGATGTTACGTCATCGCCATCAGCGAAGGTGTGACCTTTAGAGAGAATTGCCATTTTAGTATTGGGTTAGCGTTTGCCTGTTGGTTACATCAGCATCCATTTTAACAGAAGTAACCTTCGGCCTTCCAACCGAGGCCAATCCTACTTCTTTACTTTTAATTGTCAACGTGCCGTAGATACCTCGCGGGTTTCCAAGACGGAACCTAAAGTTGCCAGTCTCGTCTGCGTCCAACTGACCGGGTAAGCCAAGGCTTGTATCCAGTAGAGTTTCCACGTCAGTCACCTTGTAGTCCGTGGTGTCTGGATCTTCTGAGGCAAAGCGGAAGTCTACGTTGGTGGCGTTATCAATAGACGAGCGCATCTGCACTTGTGCTGATTTGAACTTCTTGCGATCCAGATTGTTAAAGCCATATCCTCGCGTAGTCAGGGTGTAGTCAATGCCTGCTTGTGAGGATGTTCCTGTCACACTCAACGAGTAGATGTCTCGCGCTTCATCGGTGTCATCGCAAAGGTGCAGTCCACCTTGGTCGTTGATGATGTAAAGATTGTTGCGCTCGTTATCCTGGCCAATCACAAAGTTATCCACAAAGAAGTCACCAGAGCCGTAGGTGTCGATGCTCTCCCATCCTTTGTTGAGCATATTGTAAATGATTACGGTGTTATTGCCACGCGCATCGTTAGCACCCACCTCGGAATCTAGCGGCACAGCCAAGTAATAGCGGTTGTTGTAGTATATGCCCACCGAATTTGCGGCCAACGCTTTGTTGATCCGGTCTATATAAGGCTGAATCTTTGCGCTGAGTGGTTGATCCACACCGCGCAGGTTGTATTCGTCAATAAAGCTCAGGCCATACACGCCATTGTCCGACAAGAAAAACACGTTGTTGCCCTGTGAAACCACGCTCTTGCGAGCCAAGCAGCCAACCTCACGGGTCAACTCACGAACAACCGTATCATTCAGCGAGCCTTGTGTTCCGTTAATCAGGTGAATACTGTTGCGATTAAAAACCACCATGCTGTCGTTGTAGAACGGGTGCATACCGACAAGGTAGTCAGCCACACCCGGAGTAATGCGAAACTGCGCTGAGATGGAATCAAACGTGCTGCTATCAAGAATGTCGCTGGCGCAAATTTCATCACGGATGTTTTTGTCGGTGTAGGTCGGGCTAGTTCCTGTGCCGCCCGGCGTGTAGTAATATGGACACCACAATCTACGCTGGAAGTAAACACCCCAAGGTGGGGCTGGCATATGAATAAATCCACCATTCACGCTCACGTTTCCGCTAAATTCGATGTCCTCGCTGGCCGAGCCAGTTCCGTAAGTGATATTCGCAACAGGAGCGTAGAAATAAATATCGGTGCTAGTCGCTGTAACCACGGCGTATCTGCCACCAACAAGGGGCTGTAATTCAGTTACGTTGGTGTAATCAATCGTAATGTAGCTGCCCTCTCGGATGGTGGTATTGCCGGCGACATTAAAGCGAACCAAGTTTGCGCTGACTCCGTATTTAGCTCCGGTAATGCGAAACGCCTGTGGCTGGGTGTATGCGCCAGCTGGAACCAAAGAAAATCCAGCAGATGTAGCCGTGCCAGTGTAGGCCGTGTAGGTTTCATCACCGCCACCAGTGGCAATGACATACTGAAACGTGTTCTTGTCCACAATCGTGGTTACGGTGTGTGTTCCATTCGGGTCAGTCGTAGCAAACCCAATATCAGCCGTAGTCACGGTGTCACCCGCAGTAAATCCGTGATCCCTCAGTGTCACCTGCACAATCCCGCTGGCACTTGTGTAGGTGGCCGCTTGGATATTCCTGCCACCGGGAATAAACTCCCATGCGCGGCTACCCTCCCTAAACAGGTAAATGCGGTCAAACGCTTGAATCATTTCTACTCGCCCACTCAGCGAACCTCCAAACGGGTAGGCAATACTTGTGACGGTGTAGTCAGACAAAGCAATCTTCTTGCAGTCACCATTGGTCGCAAGAAATACGCTTTCTTCCAAGTTATTGGCGGGGTCGCTAAAGACACAGCTCCCGTTAATCTGCCCAATAGCATCATCGTCTAGCGTGGTAGCCACAATCCCGTAAGTCCCGTCCACCGACAAACTCTCATCGGCTCCAGTATGGGCAAAGGTCAGGGTGTCGGCATCCACATAGGTCATCTCATACGACCCTGCGGCTACGTTGTCCGTGCCTGTCAGGGGGGCGGTGGCATTGTCGGGGTCGCCAATCGTGATATGACCTACAAATCCAGCCGTCAGGTTATGCCCAGCCGCAAGGTTGATGGTAACAACATTGCTGGCTCGGCTCGCCGTGCTAATCGCAATCGGCGTATCAATCAGCCCGAAGTTGATTTTGAGCGGGTTTTCGTTGTTGCTTAACGCACCGCTCTTAAGGGTAATCCCTTTACGTGGTTGCCAGTAGCCATCAATGCGTCCGTTCTTGCTTAGAACAACCTCGCCAGGTTGGAGCTGGTTGGGTTGCTCACGCTGGTTAATCCCGATGAAGCCGGTGTCGCCATCGACTAGGGGTGAATCATCAAGACTACCGTATGAACGGTATTTGGGCATTATGCTTACTTGTAGGCGATAACAACGCCACTCGCCACATGGATGGTGGTGAACTGACCAAACAGCGTGGTTCCTGCCAAGTGGGTAATACCCTCAAGATTGGCAATGGTGCTGATTGCTCCGTGGCCGTTGGCTGTTTGCAGGTCGGTAAACACAGCATCATTAACGATCTGAATTACTCTCCAAGTGCCAGTGGTGGAACCTTCACTTGAAGTAAGTGCGTCTCCTCCCGCCTGTCCTTGAAGGCTATATGAATCTCCTCTAGGCATGAAGGAGACTTAACACGATTGCAACCCTAATGTCAACCTCTGCGCTAAGGATTAGAACAGGACGTATTAGCCAGCCCTACGGGTTGCTGTCCACGGTGTTCTTGTATGGATTGTAACCCTTGTCGCATTCACGCTGGCACATAGCCAAAGCTCGCCATGCCACAGCCTCCCACTCGCCCTCAATCATATGACGCACTAATGCGTCAATCTCGTCACTAGACTTGTTCTTATCCCAGTGCATTGGCTTATCAGGATGGTGCTGCTGGTTGCCCTCCCACGACAACCTAGCCACCAAGGCCAAGGCATCCGGGAAGTATTCACGAACAATCGTGCCAATAGGGTATTTCTTGCGCTCTGCTGCCTCCGTAGGCAACACGCTCTTGGGGCGTTCCTGCTTCAAGCGCACTTGCTCTGCATTGTCGGCATTACGCACGTCACACATCCATCCGTATAGGCTTGCTCTTGATCCTGCTTTTTTCATCTACGACCGAAGATGAACCCTGCCGACACAAAGGCAAGGAAAATCGCCAGAAAAACTGGCCACGCTGGACACAAACCGACCCATGCCAAGAAACACCACCCAGCCATAACCCCACCAGCAAAGCAAAATAAACAAGAAATAAAGCGATCAATCATATGTTAAACCCCTCGTAACCCGGCCGTGTAGGCATATCCTGGATCTGCTTCCAAGTGCAGTTTGTGTAGCCGCTATCAATCAACGCCCACGTAGCTGCGTTTAGGTCAATCGCGCAATTACCACAAACAAAGTCATTTAGCTCGGTGTCATATAGTGCCTGCCGTAGTTTGATTGTCTCATGGCAACAATCACACTTTACCTTGTGTCCTCCACTGGACGGCATTTGCATACCTATTTTTAATTGGAATCAAGAACGTGGTCAACCATAGAGCGAAACAATTCGTCACTCTCGTATAGCTCATCAGCTTTCTTCCATCCGTGTATGGCTGTGCCGTGGCAATCGCGCCCGATGATGCGAGACCTCTCCTGCAAGCTCAACCAAGGATACAGTTCGTTCAGACAGTAAAGCATGACCCACCTAGCTCTGACCACGCTGGGAGTCCTGCTGCTACCGCATATTACGCTCCACGGAATACCTGTAATACCACCAATTCTATCCTGTAATTCCTCGATCTGCATCTTGTTCCTTAATTTCTCTCCGCTCCCTGCGCCTAGCTCTGCGCTTGATATTGGCCGACCTGCCAGGTTTGTCGAGATATTTGTGCAGCTTGCGCGAATAGAAGCAATCTTGCTCGTCTGCGTTTCTGGCTGGGCGTTTCATTTGTGATACGATTGTTCAAACGTCTAGAACGGACGTGTCATTTGTAATACAAAAGTGGCGGTTATTGTCTCATTTATCCGACATCGGCTTAAATTAAAACATTTTCCACAGCTTTGATCCCCTCATCTAAAGTTTGCACTATTTTAGTGCTGTGATATTTCAGCCAAGGAGAAACTGGAGTGCTTGGTGGCACGATACATACAACTGGCTTATCCAGTTGCCAGGCATAAAAAATCTCCATGCTGGTTCCCACGCTGGGTTTAGGACAATAAGCTAGCATAGCATCGCAACGGCGCACATCCCTTTTGTCCAGTTGAACAATTTCCGCAACGGATTCCTGCTCCTTACCCCTGTAATCTCGGCGCATTGGGTCAATGCTTCTGCATGAATGTTGAATAGAAAAAACTTCTCGGCATATGTCTCGCCATGTTTTGCACTCGTCATCGGTGCATCCGTTGATCGGGCCGCATAAATAGATAAGCATGATTTTAGTTATTCTGGTTTATTTGTTTTGATTGTCGTTGTTGCTTCCAGAGAAGATGACACTAGTGCTAGCTGTTTCATGGAAAACAATCCGACTCACTGGTATCTTTTCTAAAATGACATCATATAACCATGCTGCTAGGTTCTCAGCAGTAGTTTTGAACGTGAAAAGGTCATTTAGATTTTTGTGGTCTAAATATTCCACAATGGGTTTCACGGCTTTGGAAATATCAGCGTAATCAATAACAAAGCCCCTTTCGTCAAGTTCGCCATTTACTTCTACAGTAAATCTATAAGAATGCCCGTGGACATTGCGGCACTTGTGGCCTTCTGGTAAAAATGGAAGCGAATGTGCAGCTTCAAAATTGAATGTTTTAGTTACAGTAAACATGGGTCTGGATGTGGTTGGTTTGGTTCTGATTCATCTAAATATCTCCGTAATCCGTTGAGCTGTGATTGGTCGCCGCGAAACCATCCGGTTCCATCACAAGATTCCGCGCCAGCTTCATGTGCCATCCATAGTAGTCTATAAGTGTTGACCCTGCCAACATGAACACGAGGGAATGCCTCAGTCCACTGCCTTAAATTGCGCCATTTCCATTGTGTCGAGCCACCTACAAATACAACATCTGCATCTGATGGTATATCTTGCGGGGTCATTCCGTCTTGGACTGCCATCGCTAATTTTACGCCATAAGCTGCAATTCTTGGAGCGTGTTTGTCCCACTGTTTAAGGGTCTTATCTCTATTCCCTATTGAGTCAGGAACAACTACCCATTCGGGTGATTTGTCGGAATGTTTGTCGAGCCAAGCATAGAGTGGCGACTCATCCCATATTCTGCCTGACGCAAAAGCACCATAGACTCCATTATCTAATGCCCAGCGATGCCCGAATTTTGGCTCCCTCAAACTATCAGCGTTTTGCAGATGAGCCATGCGTCCTGGATATTCCTTAAATAGATTCCAAGCATCCTTTCCTGAGTTGTTGGATGGCATCACGATCATGGCGGTTATTGGTAGATTGTGATTTCTGTTGGTTGGTGTATCATTTGTGATACAAAGTGGCGGTTATTGTCTCATTTATCCGACATAGTGGCATTGTCTGCAATTATCGGTCATTTATCCGACATTGGCGGTGCGGGTAGTGGCATCCAGTGGGTTGGGTGATAAATAGGAAAGACACCATCATACCAATTTTGCCCATCTATGCTTGAAGCGATGAATCGGTCGCCATCAATATCAACAACGACAACCTCAGTCCCATCCTTCGGCGCAGTCTCAATCGGCTGCCATTGCTGGCACGATTGTGCTTCAATTTGGCGCGATTGTGGCGCGTTTTCTTCGGTGTTCATGGCTGGCCCCTTTCTAGCTGCTCAGCTCGCACACGTATCTCATACGCAGCACACAGGTTCTTGTAAGCGTCACTCAACTGCCTCGCCTTCTCAGGCTCTAACCTGGCGCAGTTCTTTATCTCTTGCAGCAAATCAGCCGCTAATGCGTTCTCCTGACTATTCATAACCCAAATCAATCACAACTCATCCTCAACTGCCTCCCACACCGAGTCAACAGCAATCGCAACACTCACCTCAGAAATCATCTCACCATCAGCCTCAACCTCCCACGGCAACGGATCACCCGCCCGACCACACTCACCAGCGTCACCATTCACATACTCGTTGCGCTTCGCAACAGCAACCTCACGAGCCTCAGTAAGCAACACCTCCAGTGCCGCCCTACGCTCGTCAGCATCCATAGCGCGCTTCTCAGCAGCACATACCCGCGCCTCCAATGAGTCAATAAACGCACGGCTGTAAACCAATTCTTCGTCAGGACTAGGTGTCATGCAGAACAAACTACACACCTCACCACCCAATACAAGCACTTTTTAACAACCAATTACAACTGGACGCGGAGGGGGTCGAACCCTCGTCTGCTACCTAACCAGGTAACATCGAAACCACGGCACGCCCGTTACAAACCCAACCTCTCCCAAGCAGGCCAGAATATCTCATCCATACAACGAATAATAGCCTCCTCCTGATAACGCTTACACCAACCAACTCCACTCAAATCCAACGCAGCGTGCATCATCTCATGCCTCAACGTAGCAACCATCAAATCCTCACCCCTAGCCAACCTTATCTCCCTACGCTCACCACTCCAATCACCATACACACCATCCAACTCCCTACCATCCACAATACGAATACGTATCCTATGCCCCGCTATAACAACACTCCGAGGAATAACAACCTTGCTCATGCCTAAACACAATAAACACACCAAAAACCTTGGCAAGCCGTTAAACCCCCTTTGCTCACTTTTTGAAGGGCAGGTTTACCGATAGCATTGCCAGCGGCCGGGCAAGCTCGCATCCCCTCCCCCCCTAGGCTTGTATGCACAATGCCAAGCACTACTTGTTACAACGGCACTAATACGGAGTCGGGCAAGTCATAAGTGACTGATACTCAACGCCTGGAGTTTCCGCGCCACACTAGCCTTGCAATACGCTTGCCATGCACAAGATATGGCGTGTTCAAACGATCAGCAAACCCAGCATTGCGGAGCCTCACGCGGTGTTCTCTTTTTTCTGCGAGAATGAACGGGTTCCTCAAGCGTTTACGGGCATTGTGGATATGATCCCGAAATGGGTTTCGTTATCATGCTTGTCGTGTGAATCTTTCTACATGAAAGAGAAAACAAAAGAGAGCGTGTGGCGTGTATGCTCTTGCGTGTTTAACTTATATAGAGCTGCGTTAGGGCGTGTATGCTCTTGCGTAGGTGATGGAACTTGCTTTGTTTAGCAGGTGCGGGCGCGAAGCGTTTATGGGGTCAGTCTCAATAAGTGTCAAGCTGTAAGCGTGCCGTGTGCATTTCGTGCTTGTATAGTAGAGTCTTAGGCAAGGCTAAATTGTGACAATGAATGCGCCTTATTGAGACTGGCACAAGTTTGATTTGCCTTGTCTTGGTTTGCTTGAGTTTATGGAGAAAAAAGTTTCATTCATTGTCCATTGAATTTGTGTGAGTTATGGCTTAAATGCAAAGAAAGTTAAATTTAGGGCTTGTCATTAGTTGGTGTCCGATTAACTTGGAGTCGATGAAAGCAAACACGACAACAGCAACTCACATTAGTTTCGGCATTGCCACCGCGCAGCGCGTCAATGGTGGCGCGCGTATTACCTCTTGCGATGATGAAAGCCTCGAATGGGGCTATTTCATTGCAGATGATGATTTGAATGATGATTCCATCGACATGGAGGTGGAATATGAAGCGGTGGATTTTGACAGCACCGACCCATACTATCAGCGCGCTATGTCCAGCGAACCCTTTTCTTGATAAACCCCAAACCAATAGAACACCAAACCAATGAGCGAATTGCACTTAGGTGACACCGTTACCATCCTACCTAAATATCAGGATGAAGGGGATGAATCCATCCAATTCACCGTAATTGAGATTCAATGCGCTGAGCGCGTCACCATCCAAGCTGAGCTTGGATTGCCTATCAATCCGACCATGATTTGCCCCGCTGCATGGCTGAAAAAAGCTTGAACGGGAGCCAATAAACAAACCAAACCAAACCAATAGAAAACACCGAAACAATGCAAACCGAGACTCTAAAACTCAAGCCAATCAAGAATTGCCCATATTGCGGCAATAAAACCACGCTTGCCATGCTCAAGGCATCTGATGGGCGTGAATGGGTGGACATGGCATGCAGGCCTTGTGGCGCGGCAACATCACCGGACGGCAAATGGACTCTATTTGTCGGCAAATAGTCGAAACGGGCAATGCCCGTCTAGCGGATTGGCTTCCCGCTACTGATGAGACAAGCCACAAACCAAACCAATAGAACACACCGAAACAATGAAAAAGACACTGACAACCCATGACATCGCAGACTCGCTTTGCGCTGATGAATACGCGAACTGGAGCCGTGTCGGAGCATTTGCTTTGGCGGAATGGCTTGAAGATATGGAGGAATCCACGGGAGTGGAGATGGAGCTGGACGTAGTCGCAATCCGCTGTGATTTTTCCGAATATGACAGCGTGCAAGCGTGGGCGGATGATTATTTCGCGGATGCCAAGCAAGCATCCGATGCAATCGGATTTGACCTAGACATGGACGGAGAGACATCCGAACAGGAAGGGGAAGAAATGGACGACATGATCCGCGAATACATTCAGGACAATGGAATCCTCATTGAATTTGATAACGGAGTGATTGTTTCCGCTTTCTGAATGGAGTTAATCGCCCAGCATGGCCAAGCAAGCCTTGGCCATGCAAGGCGGGAAACACCGCGAATCTAAACACTAAAAAACAATGAAAACACTTGAACAATCCACAAAGGAAACCGCCGCCGCTTTGGCTGACATGATCGACAAGGCGGGGCGGGAGTCATACGAGAGCCTGGACCCGGCTGCAATCAATGCCGCTGATTACAGGCTGGATAAGCATTACAACGCTGGCACAATCACCGTGGCACAATACCGCCGCCTTACAGAAAAAGTTTTCGGTCTCCAAGTCATGGTGTCCATGGCGATTGATGACGCGCAAGGCTTTCAACCAATTACCGTCTAGCCGCATGAATCGTAAACGCAAACACCCTTTAGAGGTGCAATCTGACAATGACTGGGCTTGTGGCCTTTTCATCATGACAGCGTGTATTCTCTGCGCTTTCCTTGTCTCCCTGCCGTCTATGTCTCGTGCGCGTTTTAGCGTGCCGAGTGAGCTTGAACGGGAGCCGGTCAAAAATACGCAAACCCATGCCGAAAAGGCTAAAAAGCCTTAACTCAATAAAAAATCAATAAACCATTTACAAAAGGCGGGAGACCGCCTAAAAACTTGCACCTATGAATCACAACGCAGCATTTGAAACGCTTCTCGACATCGTTTGCCAATGGTATCCGGTGACACGGGAGGACATCACGAACAGGGCCAGGCGGACGCATGACGTAACCACGGCGCGAAACATTGCGGCAGCTTGTTGGGCTAACGCAAACAGCCTGACAGACACGGCCAAGCGTTTCGGCTGGAAGTCATCGGCTAGCACGATCCGCGCACGGGAAAGGGCAAATGCTCTGGCCGATATGCCAAGCCATGCATACCGCATCGAAAAGATCGTAAACGAATTGCAACAGGAATTGCCTTGGCTTTGCCTTGGCACGGAAGGAGGAGACAATGAGTAGTTCCGAGACCATGAAGCTGTGGCGGGAGCTTGTCACCAGCAAGCAATCCGTGGAGGAAATTGCCTTGCGGATGTCCGATTTGTGCCGATATCTTGAATATCAGCGGGACGAAGCAAGAATTGAAGCTAGGCGATACCGTGCCTTGCATTGTGCCGGGGAGCATGAGCCACCCTTTAGTTGGGAGGGCAAGGAATGAGAACCAGCAAAGCAACGCAAGAGCTAATCCTGTGGAACTATCGGCACAATGTCGCTCAGGCACGCTCTAAAAAGCTGAAACAGTTTGCCGAGGAGCAGCTTGCCCAATATGAACGGGAGCTGGCTAAAAGGCGGCAACCTAAAAAGGAAAACCCATTCACACGCTTTGAACAAGCATTAGCAGAACACACAATCAAACCATGAAAAACATGACACTAGCACAAGCATACAAGCAACAATTCGGGAAGGTATCGTATCCTTTTGAGGTATTTGATTCCAACGGCAATAAGACATACTATGAGGATAGCACTAGCTATTGGGAGAAGCGTGAATACAATGCCAATGGCAATGAGACATACTTTGAGGATAGCTATGGTTTCATTAAAGGCCAAAAGC
>JAAOEI010000459.1_pt1 | contig 15824 bp, 21 predicted proteins | sample 7059261 | NCBI WGS metagenome assembly JAAOEI01 (sample SAMN14008812, study PRJNA610033) | viral metagenome | isolation source: viral particles filtered from seawater | place: China: Hangzhou Bay, Yangshan Deep Water Harbour | collected 2017-10-31
ATAAATAAACTCTTAGTCTATGACTAAAATGTCACAGTCAAGCTAAATCTTACAGATTTACAGAGAACTTTGTAGTTTTTTCCGTAGGAAAAGCATTCTTTTTTGCCAGACTGTCAAAGTCTAAAAGACTTTGCAGCACCCCCACCCGCAAAAACGCATGCATGCATATATATATAAAACAGACCCCTTGAAAATTTACAAAAAATACCAAGGTAACTCATCAGGAATACTGTTGCAGTAATATCACACCTATAAATTTTTTTTAATCGGGGGCTTGCATAGTATTTAAAAATAGTGTATAATAGTCTATACAGATTACAGAGAAACAGAACAAACATATTTTAAATAATAACTTTAATAATTAATTTTAATAACAATAACAAAAGGTTAAATATGAGTTTAGAAGAAGGTATGGAAGAATCTATAGAGAACTCTATAGATACACTAGCAACACTAAGTACATTTCTAGATGATCTTGTGTTACAAAAAAGTAAGATGGACTTTATTTCCTTTGTTCGTCTTGTTGCTCCTACAGTTGTGTCCGATTGGAAAATGGGGAGACATATTAAAGTTCTCTCTGACAAACTTCAAAAGGTTCAGGATGGTGAGATCAAAAGGTTAATGGTCTTTTTACCACCTCGTAGTAGCAAGTCAGTCATTTGTTCCAAGATATTTCCAGCATGGTATATAGGTAATAATCCTCAACATGAGATACTGACGATATCTCATAGTGATCAGCTTGCCTCAGACTTTGGTAGGTCTGTAAGAGATATTGTAAATACAGAACAGTTCCAAGATATTTTTCCCGGTGTTACATTACGGAGTGATGTACGGGCTGCAGGTAAATGGAAAACAAATCTTAATGGTACATACTATGCTGCTGGTGTTCGATCACAGATTGCAGGACGAGGAGCGCATATAGCAATCTTGGATGATGCTATGTCGGAAGAGGACAGCTTTTCAGAAGCTGGTCGTAGATATATTAAGGAATGGTATCCTGCTGGTTTGCGTACTCGTATTATGCCCGGTGGTTCTATAGTGATTATTAACACAAGATACCATCATGATGATTTATGTGGGTGGTTGTTAAAGCAGGAAGAAGTAATGGATATGGATAGCACCTATCCTTGGGAAGTTGTAAAGATACCTGCTTGGGTTGACGAAGAAGCTTCAGAGTTACTTGATTTACCTGTGGGTAGTTCTTATTTTCCTGAATGGAAGCCCGATGAAGTATTACGAGTAGATGAAGAAGAGATTATTGCAAGCAATGGTTCAAGGTACTGGGAGTCATTGTACATGCAGAATCCTACACCAGAAGAAGGTGGGATTATAAAAAAGAGGTGGGTTGAACGGTGGGATTATGATGACCCGCCATCCTGTGACTTTATTATTCAAACATTTGATACAGCCTTTTCCACAAAGACAACTGCTGACTTCACAGTTATTCAGACATGGGGAATATTTGACATGCCTGAAGAAGACTATGAAGGACGAGAGCTTTGGGGAAGTAATCTTATTTTATTAGGAAGTACAAGAGGTAAGTTTGAATATCCTGATTTGAGAAGGATATCACAGGAACTATATAATGAATACAGACCTGATGTTTGTATTATTGAAAAGAAAGCAAGCGGTCAATCTCTGATACAGGATTTAAGACGTAGTGGTTTGCCTGTAATGGAGTACACACCAGATAAGGACAAAGTGTCTAGAGTATATGCAGCTAGTCCTATGCTGGAATCTGGACGAGTTTGGCTACCATCTAATAAACGATGGGCAGACGAATTGATGGAAGAACTTATAACATTTCCACATGGTCGTCATGATGACCAAGTAGATGCTCTTGTTATGGCTGTGCATTACATGAAGGAGTCATGGCGGCTAGGACATCCTGATGATCCAAACTGGGAAGACGATGTAAATCCCCGGCGTCAAAAAAGAGTTGGTTACTGGAGAACCTAGTTTTTTTAAATAAAGGGTTGCGCTTTAAAGTTTTTAGTGGTATAATAGTGTCATGTTTCAATTTGAAAAAAATATTAATCATTCTTTAATCCGACCCAAATATGAAGATTATCGTTGTAAAAAGAAAGACTGCACTTGTTCAATATCTGAAATGTGTACAGGTAGATGGAATAAATATGCAAAAGATTTATCACAACATATCTATTTAAAGTTTAAGGATACTTATAAAAATGGCGACTGAAAGAAATCCATACGATAAAATACCATCTGCTGAAGTTATTCAGATACCAGATCAGGGAGCTAATATTGAAATTGGCGAAACAGTATCTTTTGATATTGAAGAGGATGGTGGTGTTGTTGTTAGTTTTGAAAATGAATTTGAGTATGCAGAGAAAACAGATATTAAAGAATGGTTTGAAAATCTTGCAGAAGACATGGAAGATTTTGACTTAGTAAGAATAGCTGAAGGTGTATATGATAGATATGATGCTGATTTAAATTCAAGATCAGAATGGGAGTCAATGTTTGAAAGAGGCTTTGATCTTCTTGGATTGAAGCTTGAAGATACATCAGAACCATTTGAGGGTGCCTGTACTGCTGTGCATCCCTTGTTGGTAGAGTCTGCTGTTAAGTTTCAGTCAAAAGCTATTTCTGAATTGTTCCCACCTGCAGGACCAGTTAAGTCTCAAGTTCTAGGAACAAGTAACTTTCAAAAAGATCAACAGGCTCAAAGAGTTCAAGAGTTTATGAACTATCAGCTTACAGAGCAGATGCCTGAATACTTTGATGAGTTTGAGCGGATGTTGTTCCATCTGCCGTTGATTGGGTCTGCATTTAAAAAAGTTTACTATGATGCATCACTTGAAAGACCTGTAGCAGAGTTTGTTCCTATTGATCAATTCTATGTATCATACTATGCTAGTGATCTAAGAAAAGCAGATAGATACACCCATATTATTTATAGAAGTCCGCATGATCTAATGCGAGAGATTCGTTCTGGAATGTATTTGGATATTGAGTTGCCAGATGCATATGTTCCAAGTCCTACACCTATATCATCTAAGATTGATACTGTTATGGGAATGTCCCAAACAGGTGAAGATGATCCGCAATATGTTTTGCTTGAACAGCATTGTTATTTAGAACTTGAGTCTGATCCAGAATATTCTGAAGGTGTTGCTCTTCCTTATATTGTTACTGTTGAAGAGCAGTCTCGTCAGATACTAAGTATTCGTAGAAACTATCGACCTGATGATCCTACAAGAGAAAAGATTATGCATTTTGTGCATTATCGCTTTGTACCGGGTTTTGGTTTCTATGGGTTAGGGCTGATCCATTTCCTTGGCAATCTTACACTGACTGCAACTGCAGCTATGCGAGCCTTGGTTGATGCGGGTCAGTTCTCGAACTTACCGGGAGGATTTAAAGCAAAGGGTGTGAGGATTGTTGGTGATAACGATCCAATTGCACCGGGTGAGTTCAAAGAAGTTGAAGCAACTGGTATGGACCTTTCTAAGTCTATTGTTCCTTTGCCATATAAGGAGCCTTCCTCGACCCTGTACCAGATGCTAAACTTTGTTACAGCCACAGGACAGAAGTTTGCTGATAGCACCGAACAGGTTGTATCAGATGCTTCTTCATATGGGCCTGTGGGTACAACGATGGCTCTTCTTGAAGCGTCTAGTAAGTTCTTTAGTGCAATCCACAAAAGGCTTCATAAGTCTCAGAAAGATGAGTTTAAGATACTAGCAAAAATAAACTACGACTATTTGCCAAATGAATATCCTTTTGATGTACCGGGCATGTCCCAGAAAATTCTCAAAAGAGATTTTGATGGTAGAATAGATGTTATTCCTGTTAGTGATCCAAACATCCCGTCAAATGCTCACCGGATGATGTTGGCTCAGATGGCACTACAATTAGCCCAGCAATCTCCTCCCGGTATGTTCAACCTAGAAGCACTAAACAGAACAATTCTTGATGCGGCAAATATGCCAAATCTAGATGAAATATTACCTCCTAAGAAAGAACCTAAACCGCTTGATCCACTATCTGATATTGCGGCAGCTACAAGAGGACTTCCTATTGCAGCTTTCCCCGGTCAGAATCATGATGCTCATGTTCAAGTAAAGATGGCTTTCCTGCAAGACCCAATGAATGGAAAGAATCCAGCAATGCAACGAGTTGTGCCTGTGTTACAATCAAACATTCAAGAACATATTATTATGAAGTATCAAGAGCAGGTAACTGGAGTTGCACAAAATATTGTAGGTAACTTGCCACCAGAGCAACAGCAAATGCCTAATGTTATGGAAGTTGCTATGGCTCAAGCAGCATCTCAAGTTCAGAATGCTAATCAAGCTATGGGTCAACAGCAAAGCCCTGAGGCACAAATGGTTGATCTTGAAAAAGCAAGATTACAAATTGAACAGCAAAAACTTCAACTTGATACTATGAAGAATGCTTCAGATGCTTCTCTTAAAAATAGAGAACTTGATATTGAAGAAACAGAAGTTGCACTTAAAGCAATCCAAGATGGACAGCAACAATTAATTAAATCTGAAGAAAAAGAAAAAGATAGAATTAATAAACAAACTATGAAAGCTGTAGATACTCTTGTAGATGCTGCAACTGAAGAAGCTCGACTACAAAATGCTCAACAACTAAAGGCTATGGACCTTCTTGGTAAACTAACACAGATATCAGAAGGGCGGGAATCTACAGAAAATATAGAAGGGTTAAGAGCTTTAATGAAAGTTATTGAAACTGCTATAAGTAAGGGAGAGTAATATGAAAGAAAAAATAAAAGCTATGTTTGAAAAATGTAAATGTAATATTTGTATTAAAGTTATTGGTGCTGCAATTATTGGTATTATAGTAGGGGCTGTAATTTTCTAATGAATTTATGGGACGAAATTGTAGTATCTTTAAATGAACAGATGGATCATATAAAGACAAACCTAGCAGAAAATGGAGTTAGTGACTACGCAAGTTATAGGGAATTGGTAGGGTTTTATCAAGGGTTAGCATGGGCCAGAAATGATTTAACCAACATTATAAAAACAAGATATCATGATGAAGAAGGAGAATAACCATGCAACAAGCTGCTTTAAATAAAGCAATTAAAAATGATCAATGGATTAGCGGAGATGAAGAAGAAGTAGCTGATCCCTCACCTCTACCTACAATTCCCGGTTTTAATGTTTTAATTCGTCCAGTATCTATTAAATCAAAAACAAAAGGTGGTATTCTTCTGCCCGACTCTACAGTTGATGATATGACTTATCTTACGACAGTAGGTAAAGTTTTGGCTGTGGGTGAGCTTGCCTACGAAGATAAAGAAAAGTTTTCCACAGGTGCTTGGTGTGAGCCGGGTGACTATGTATGTTATGGTAAGCATGCTGGTGTAAAAATGATTTATAAAGGAGTAAAACTTATTCTTTTGTATGATGATCAGATTATGCTAAAGGTAGAAAATCCAAAGGATTTAGACCCTACATTTAATTTATCTAACTAAGGGGTTGCCTAAACGATAAAAATAGTGTATAATATAGTTATTCGTAAAACGTCTGTGTCGAATCAGCCGAAAGGAAAGAAATTAAATGGAAGAGAATAATGACGAGTGGGGTGACGTTACAATCCCAGAAAAGGTAGAGTATGAAATTGAAGAAGATGCTCCACCTCCTGCAGAACAAGCAGAGCCTGAAGTTAAAGCAGAAGCTCCTAAGAAAGAAGAAATAAAAGAGCTTGATGGTATTGAAACAAATGGTGCACAGAAAAGAATTAGACAATTAGTAAAGCAACGTAAAGAACGAGAAGAACAAATTGAAGCTTTGCTAAGAGAAAAGCAAGAATTACAAGAAAGACTTTCAAGTCAAGAACAAAGTTTCGTTGACACTCAAAAAACAACTACGGATATGAGTGAGCAACAGTTAAATGATAAAGTTGCGTTGGCTAAGTCTGCATATTTAGATGCTTATAATTCTGGTGATGGAGAAAAAGTTCTTCAAACACTAGAAGTTCTTCAAAGAAGTCAACTTGATTTAGATAACTTGAGTAAGCAAAAAGCTGCTCTAGATAATTATACTAAAGCAAAAGAAGAAGAAGCTAAGAAACAAGCAGATCAACCACAACAGCAACAACCCGTCCAAAGAACTCCTGATCCTAGAGCAGAAGAATGGGCGGCAGAAAATGAATGGTTTGGTAAGGATAGTGTTATGACAGCTTCAGCCCTCGCTATTGATGCAGAGCTAAAGCAAATGGGATACGATCCTGACGAAGAAGATTTTTATACGGAAATTGATCGTAGACTACGAACTGAATTTCCACACAAGTTTACTGACCAAGAGGTGAGTGAAGATAATCGTTCGCAGCAGACGGCACCTGCTGCTCAAGTGGTCGCTGGAGCTTCCCGGTCGCCAGCAACATCTAGCAAGAAGATTAAACTTTCACAAGAAGATGTTCGACTTGCAAATAAATGGAATATTCCACTTGAAGTATACGCCGCTGAAAAATTAAAAGTTGATAGTTCAGACGGTGATTATACAGACATAACATTTGGCCGAGGGAGTTAAGACATGAACACACGGAAGAGCGAGGTACGTTCAGCCAGTACAAGAGAACGGAAAACTAGAGAAGAGAACGAATGGACATATGAAGAGCCTAATGCGCTAGACATTCCAGATCAAGTCATGAATAGAATGGCAAATGAAGGAATGTCACTACGTTGGATTCGTATACATCTGAAAGGCGCAGATGACTACCAAAATGTTGGTAAGAAAATGGCAGAAGGATGGACATGGGTTACTCCAGAAGAAGTTCCAGAGATGGCAATATCTTCAGTCGTACAGGAGAATGGGCGATATAGCGGAACAGTCTGTCGTGGGGATTTGGCGTTGGCTAAGATGCCAACAGGTAAGCTAGAAGCTCGTAAAAGGTATTATGAGAATAAGAGTCAACAGTTGATGAATGCAGTTAATGCACAACTGGAGAATGCCTCTGATTCTAGAATGCCTATTAGTAATAACAGTAGGTCCACAGTAACTAGAGGGCGAAGACCAAACTTCCAAGAATAGTTAGTGTGGGTCATGGGATAATCAGAAAGGAGTGACATTATGTCTACTACTAAAAACCTTAGAGGTTTCCTTCCTGCCCGCAAACGTGGTTCTGGTACTAACTCCACAGGTTTCGATGAACTGCCGATTGCATCTGGTGATGCGAGAAGCATGTTCTGTGGTGATCTAATCAAGACGAGCCTTGGAAATGTAGAACCTGTCTCTGCAGACGCCGACTTTGCTGACGGTGTTTTCATGGGGTGCCACTATGTGGAAAATGGGGAACCCAAATATAGCAAGTATTGGCCCGCTAATACGAGTGCTACTGACATTAAAGCTTTTGTTGATACGAGTCCGTCGTCCACCTATTTCATTCAAGCAGACGCTTCTTGTTCTGCAGGTGATATTAATACGGTGAACTTCGGTCTTACTCTTGGAACGGGTAGCACCTTTACCGGACAGTCTGGTTTTGGTGTTAAAGCGGCAACAAGAAATACCACTATTCTTCCTGTAAGAGCTATTGGTGTTCTTGATGAGCCGGGTAATGATATTACCATTGCTGCGGAAAGAGCCTTCCCGGTTCTGGAAGTTCGTATCGTTAAGCATGTGGACGCTAAGTTGTCCTCACCATCAGGCATTTAATAGGGGAGTTTGAATCATGGCTATTAATAGAGCTAGTATTGCAAAAGAACTTCTCCCCGGTCTGAATGCTGTATTTGGACTAGAATATGGAGAAGTCGATAATGAGCATGAACCTCTTTTTGAGGTTGAAAACTCAGACAGAGCTTTTGAAGAAGAAGTTCTGTTCACAGGCTTCGGCACTGCACCTGTGAAGGGTGAAGGCGCTGCAGTTACTTACGATGAAGCAAGTGAAAGTTACGTTGCTCGTTATGTAAACGAAACGATTTCTCTTGCCTTTGCGGTAACGGAAGAAGCTATGGAAGATAATCTGTATGACACCTTTGCTAAGTTGAGAGCTAAAGCTCTTGCGAGAGCAATGGGTAATACGAAGCAGGTTAAAGCTGCTGATATCTTCAACAACGGTTTCACTGATGCTGCTGCCTATCATGGTGGCGACGGTGAGCCTCTTTTCAGTAATGCCCATCCGACTGTTGATGGCACTCAGTCCAACCTCCTGACGGCGGCAGACCTTTCGTTTGCTTCGTTGGAAGCTGGTCTTACGTCCATTCAAAAGATTACGGATGATAGAGGCATTCTTGTAGGTGGTTCGGCAGTTTCGCTGCATGTTGCGCCAGATAACTGGGCAACGTCGAACTCGCTACTTAATTCAACCCTGATTCCTGCGTCTGGTACGGTTTCCGCTCTTGGTGGATCGCAAGCTGCTACCAACCCGGCAGGATGGAACGATGTCAACTCGATTCAGAGTATGTCGATGCTTCCAAAGGGTTGTTTCATTAACCGTCGCTTTACGGACACTGATGCTTGGTTTGTTAGAACGAATGTTCCTAACGGACCTAAGATGTTTGTTAGAGCGCCACTTCAGACGAAGATGGAGCCAGACTTCGATACTGGTAATCTTCGCTTCAAGGCCAGAGAGCGTTATAGCTTTGGTTGGTCTGACTGGAGAGGTTACTTCGGTAACGCTGGTGGATCGTAAGATAAGAACTAGGAGAGGGGAGAAATCCTCTCTCCTCCTTCTTTGGGAGATTTAAATGTCGAATATTAGAATAGGACAAGTAACTGGTGGTGCTGGTGGAAATGGTATATTTGTAGATGCTATTACAAGTGTAACTGTTACGGATACTCGTATTCAAGTTTATAGTTTTGCTGTATCCACTGCATCTGAATTAGTTGTTGGTGATCAGAATGGTCCTAAGATAAAACATGCTGCACTTGGTACAAATGTAATGGATAATGTTTACATTAATGATACAGGTGTAAAATGTAGTGGTAAGGTTTCATTGGCTGGCGCAAGTAATGCTGGTAAATTTTATATTTATTACGGATAAATAGATGCCTTCTTATAGTGAACTTGTATCTGATATTAGAAACACATCTGAAAATGATTCGCAGGAATTTACTGATCAAATTCCTGTTATTATTAATAAGGCAGAATTTCGTCTTATTAAAGAATTAGATGATGTTGCACTAAATCAAATTACATCTGTTACAACAAGTGTTAATAATCCACTTGTTTCTCTTGCATCAGATACAAGAATAATTAGAAATATTAATATTAAAGTTTCAGGTTCAAAAATTAATTTGTTACAAAGAAGCCAAGAGTATGTAAATGACTATTGGCCTTTTGTTTCTTCATCTGTTGGAGAACCTAAGTATTATGCAATGAGGAGTAATACGCAGATTTATCTTGCACCTACTCCTGCCTCTGCATATGACACAGAAGTTGTTTATGTGGCTAGACCTACTACTTTAACATCTGCTACACCAAACAATTATTTTTCAGATTTTTGTTATGATGCTCTTTTTTACGCATCAATGGTTGAAGCATCTTTATTTAATAAAAGTTTTAATACAGTACCTGCATGGCAAGCTGAACTTAAAGCTTCAATTGATGCTCTTCGTAATCAAGCTAGAAGAACTAGACAAGATAATATGGAGCTTAATACAAGCCCAGCAGGTAGTGCTAACACAATTATTCAAGGAAGTAGCTAGGAGGGAACTATGCCACTTATTAACAATAAAAAGTATTCTTATGATAAAGCTGGATTTGATCGTTATAAAGAAGAACGAACTCATTGTGTAGGTCGTCCAACTGGAAAAGGATATGGTGCGGCTAGAAAAGGTCCAGCGGCAGAAGGTGATTCTATTCAGTTTGAAAAAGTTGTCATTGACAACAAAGAATATGATTACTCGGTATAAGGAATAGTATCATGGCTAAAGCAAAAAGTTTAGTAAAAAAGAAAAGAGGTAGAAAAGGTAAAGGTCGTAAGGCTATTTCTCCTGAAATAAAAGCTAAAGCAAAAGCTGCTGGTTTTACTTCTGTTAAAAAATGGGAAGAGGCTGGAAAGCCGGGACCAAAAAGAAAACAGAAGAAGGGAACTGCTAAAAGAAAAGCCACCGAAATGCCGAAAGGTAAAAGAGGTAGAGAAATTGCTGCACTTAAAAGAGCTTCTGATATGGAACGCATGGGAGAAATGGCTCCTGCTATGCCTAGAAGAAGAAATGTTGAAGGTGTAGCAGAAGGTCCAAATAGACCTGCTCTTTCTAAAGTAGAACTGCCTAAAATGTCTAAAAGACAAACTAGACAACGTAGAGCAATGGGACTTATTGATCCTGCCACTAAAAGAAATATTGGTGAGTTTAGTGACGAGGTTGGTAATATTGCAGAAGCAATGGGCTTAAATGCTAGAGGTGCTATTGATAAAAGTGAAATAGATGAGCTAGTAGAAAGTGGCTTGCTTAGAATAAAAAGAAAAGGCGGACAAATTAGTTATAAGAAAAAGGGTGGTCCTATTGGAGTTGGTAAAGCTCTAGGTGGTTACGGAAAAGTAAGGAGTTAATATTATGAAAGGTTCAGTACTTAAATCCGGAGCTAAAAGAAAACGTAAACCTTACGAAGGTCGTACATCAAAGAAAACTAGAAAGTATACAAAAGGTGGCTCGGCTGTTCAAAAACCTATGAGAGATGCTAAATCAAAAAATCAAAGATATCAAAGATTTGGTGATGGTGAAGATAAAGAAGTTCCAATTCCAAAAAAGAAATTTAGAGAAACCGAAGGTACGAGAAGAGACCCTGAAGGTAAAGGTTCTGTAGATTCAGCAAGGGCTGTTGGTACAAGAGGTGAAAAAATAACTAAAGGGTCAAAAAGTGGTGCAAACTTTTTAACTGATCAAGCTGCAGTTGGTGGTGGAAGAAAAAGAGCTAAAACAAAAGTTGAATTAGAAAAATTGGAAAGAGAAGGAAAACTTACAAAAGCTCAAAAAACTCAACTTGCTAAGATGAGAAAAGCCGATAAAGAAGCTGCTGATAGGCAAGCGGGGAGAAGTACAAAATCTAAACTTGCTAAATCTGCTGCTCAAAAGAAAGTATCTGCAGCTAAAAAAGCTGAAGAAGATTTAACTCATTTTTATCAAACAGGTGAAATGAGAAAAGGTTTTAAACCTACACCACAACAAGAAAGACAAGCTATTAACAATTTAAAAGCTAGGGGAATGACTAAACAAGCTAGAGAAATTGAAGCTCGAAAAGAACTTGGCGCTAAAGAATTTGCTAGGCAGAAAAATAAAGAAGGCAAAAGAAGTGGCGGTCCAAAAGAATTTAAAAGTAGACCAGAAGAGCGCAAGTATGGTGGTAAAGTTGTTTATAAACGAGGTGGCGGTATGATAGGTAACAAAGGTTTGATGTATGGTTATAAATCTGGTGGTCAGGTATAATGCCTTTTTCTAAGTATAGCCCTAAACAAAAAAAGTTAGCAAGAGTTGCATCGCCTAGAAATAAAATTACAGGTGCTGATTTAAAAGCTGTACGAGCAAGAGCTAAGAAAGCTGGTGGTAAAGTTACTTATCGTAAGGGTGGAGGTCTGAGTGGAACTGCTAAGAAGTCCAGAGTCAATGAGGCAGGTAATTATACAAAGCCAACTATGCGTAAAAACTTATTTAACAAAATTAAGTCAGGTAGTAAGGGAGGTAAGCCCGGTCAGTGGTCAGCTAGAAAAGCACAGATGCTGGCACAACAATACAAGAAAAAGGGCGGGGGTTACAAAAGCTAATGGCACTTGCAAAGTCACAGAAAAGTCTGAAAGACTGGACAAAGCAGAAGTGGAGAACGAAATCGGGCAAACCCTCTACACAAGGTCCGAAGGCGACAGGAGAGAGGTATCTACCCGAAAAGGCAATCAAATCTCTCTCCTCGTCTGAATATGCAGCATCCACTCGTAAGAAAAGAGAAGATACGAAAAAGGGTAAACAGTTTTCTAAGCAACCAAAAGGGGTTGCTAAGAAGACAAGTGCTTATAGAAAAAAGGGTGGAACGGTGGCTACTAAAAGAAAATCAACTGGTAAAGGTATGAAAGGCATGACCATTGGGGGTGGTCATAAGCGTCCTACTAAATCTGGTGCTGGTTTAACAGCAAAAGGAGTAGCTAAGTATCGTAGGCAGAATCCCGGTAGTAAACTTAAAACTGCTGTAACTGAAAAGAAACCTAGCAAGGCTAGAGCAGCAAGACGTAAAAGTTATTGTGCTAGATCAGCGGGACAAATGAAGAAGTTTCCAAAAGCTGCTAAGAATCCTAATTCTAGATTACGCCAAGCTAGAAAAAGATGGAGATGTTAATGGCTAGACAGTTAAAAAAAGTTTCTAAAGCTTTAACTAAAGCTGCTAAGTTACATAAAAATCAAGCTAAAATTATTAATAAATATATAACAAAAAATGCAAAACCAAAAAATCCCCGAAGTAGGAGTAGAAAAAAATAATGGCTATCTCCAGATCAAAGATACGTCAACAAATTACTAAACCTCCTCAAAAGAAAAAGACTAAGAAAAAAGTTAAAAGGAAATAGTACATGGCTACCAGCGGTACATTTAATTTTGCATTAGAGATTGATGATGTAATTCAAGAAGCAACTGAAATGATTGGGGGTGAGCAAACTCTTGGTCATGAGCCAGCTTCTGCTAGACGTTCTCTTAACCTAATGCTAAAAGATTGGCAGAACAGAGGTATTCTTTTATGGTCAACAGAAGCCTCTGCAATTACTGTTACTGCTAGTGTGTCTTCGTATGCTTTGAGTGGTTCAACTATTGATGCTTTACAGGTTATTGTAAATAGAGATAATACTGATTTACCTTTAACCAGAATATCATATGAAGAGTATTTACAAATTCCTCAAAAGGGACAGACAGGAAGAGCTACACAATATTCAATTAAAAGAGATAGAGATAATCCAACTCTCTTTATCTGGCCTATTCCAGAAAACTCAACCGATGTTTTGAAAGTTGAGAAAATTAGAGAGTTAGAAGATATAAATAAATCGGCTGGACAAAATGCAGATGTTCCAAAAAGGTTCTTGCCTTGCTTATCTGCTGGTCTAGCTTTTTATATGTCTATTAAACGTCCCGGTGTAGATGCTGGTAAGATTACTTTTCTTAAACAAAATTATGAAGAATTATTAGAAAGAGCCTTGACAGAAGATTCCGAACGTGCTAGTATCTTTTTTAAACCTAAATTAAGAGCAGTATAATGGCTACTGATAGAAAGGCTAAAGGTATATGTGATGTATGTGGTTTTATGTATCCACATAGAATTTTAAAAAAGAATAGTTATGGGTTATTAGTTTGTCCTACAGATTTTGACGGAGCATATGATTTAAAAAATCATCCACAAAATAAAACACCTAATGTTAAGGATGACGAATCAATTCAAGACCCTAGACCTCCTCTTAATAATGATAGAAATTTATTGTGGGAATCCGCTACATCTAATTGGGAAGCCACAGATGAAGAATGGAATTTTGTATAATGGCAACACTTACAGGTAAACAAATAGCTAATAGCTATAAACAGTTATTACAAATAGGTTCTGGTAATACAGGACTAACAGCTTCTCTTCAGACAGTAGAAGATGGTAATGGTAATAGTTCTCCTTTACAACTTAGTAACAGTGTAGCTAATATTAATGGTACATTTCAATTAAATGGTTCAACACTTACTGCTGATGCCTCCGCACTAAATGCTATTACTGATCTTACAGGTATTACTGGTATTGTAGCAATGAATAGCGGTAATGCATTAGGTAGAACGCTTACTGCTGGTGCAGGAATAACAATAGGTAATGCAAACGGAACTGCAGGTAATCCAACTATTGCTGTAAGTTTAGAAGATACAACAATTAATGTTGCTAAAGTATCTGCTTCAGTAGCAACATTTAATAGCATTGTTAGTGCAGCATTTTTTGTAGGTGACGGTTCAGGACTTACAAATGTTCCTTCTGCTGAAGGTGGAACAATGAAGCAGGTTGATGCTGGTACAGGTATTAAGATGACAGTAGGTGGGGCTGTATCTAGCTCTATTCCTGTTAGTGGTGTTATAGCTGTATCTGCTGATCAAAACTTTGGTACAGTTTCTGTTAGCACTGCTTTTGTTGCTACAGGCTCTGCAGTCTTTGGAACCTTGAGTGCAACTAATATTGATGCTGACGAACTTTTAATGGCAGGTGTGTCCGCTGCTAATGTTACTGAAGTTGCAGCAGTTTCAGCACTTACAAAAACTAATCTAGATTCTATAACAAGTATTAATTCTATTATAGGAGATGGTGGCAACTTTGCTACAAGTGCAGAGCTTGCTACAGTATCTGCAGCTTTAGCTACTAGTATTGGAAATAGTAATACAAATATTGCTGCAGTTTCAGTTTTAGCTTCTGTTAATGCTGCAGCAATAACAAGTGCTAACTCAGTCATAGCAGCAGTATCTGCTTTAACAAAAACAAATTTAGATGCTGTAACCAGTATTAATACTGTAGTTGCTAATTTATCTGGTACTATGGCAACAAGTATTAATAATAGAACTGCAGCTATTACTAGCATTAACACTGTTATTACTGATCTATCTGCTACAATGGCAACAAGTATTAATAATAGAACTACAGCTATAACAAGTATTAATACAGTCATTACTGATTTATCTGCTACAATGGCTACTTCTATTAATAATAGAACAGGAGCTATAACAAGTATTAATACTGTTATTACAAATCTTTCTGCTACTCTTGCTACGAGTATTGGTAATAGATTAGCTTTAACAGGGGGTACATTAACAGGTATTGTAAGTGGAACTGATTTTTATGTGAGTGCGGTTGCAGTTGGAACAAACTCTCTTCTTGGTAAAGATATACATATAGAGAAAGCTGCTGTTGCTGATATTCAAGCACTAACAGATGGAACAAATATATCAGTTGATCTAAATGCAGGACAAAACTTTACTGTAACACTAGCAGGTAATAGAACGCTTGATAATCCTACTAATTGTGTTGCAGGACAGGTTGGTAGTATATTTGTTGTACAGGATGGTACAGGTTCTAGAACACTTGCCTACGGAACTTCTTGGGACTTTCCTGCTGGAGAAGCACCTACACTTTCCACAGATGCAGCAGCAGTTGATAGAATTGATTATATAGTGCATACATCTACAGATGTTCATGCAGTGCTAACAAAGGCGTATTCATAGATGGTATTTAATAATAGTCTTCTTTTAGGTGCAGGTGGTCAGGGTGGAGCAGCTACATTTGACACAACTCTGATTGGTAATTCAGTTTGGTTAGATGGAAGTGCTGACGGTCTTACTGCGCCAAGCAGTACTTTTAGCGCACAAGATGGCAAAGAGTTTACGTTGGGTACTTGGTTCCAGCTCACAGAATTTTCTGTAGCTGGGGCGCTGTTTTGTGCTGGTGCAAATCCCTACACAAGTCTGCGGCATGATGGTGACAACAAAATTTATTTTCAGACGGAAGCTGGCACTCACATACTTAGTACAACTGCTCTGTTTAGGGATGTAGGATGGTATCACATTTTAGTTTCTGTTGATACGACACAAAGCGTAGATTCCAATAGGGTCAAAATTTATATCAACGGAGTTGAAACAACACTTACCGGGACATATCCTGCGGTAAATCATGCTTACGATTTCAACACAGCGGTAGTCCATGAGGTTGGAGATTCCTATGAAAATGGAGCTTTTGAGGGGTACTTGGCGCAGTCATTTATGATTGGTAGTAAGTCAATTCAACAAGGTGACTTTGCTATAACAGATTTTTTAGATACATTTACATTTGGCACAAATGGTTCACAATTTATTCCAAAAAAAGATAGTGAAATTGCTGCACTAGCATCTACTGCTGGT
>JAAOEI010000460.1_pt1 | contig 15823 bp, 25 predicted proteins | sample 7059261 | NCBI WGS metagenome assembly JAAOEI01 (sample SAMN14008812, study PRJNA610033) | viral metagenome | isolation source: viral particles filtered from seawater | place: China: Hangzhou Bay, Yangshan Deep Water Harbour | collected 2017-10-31
GTCAAACGTGTGTTAGGACGAGACTTTTGATGTCCCCCTACCCGCATCCCCCACATGGTGTCTGGGGCCACACCTACACCATGCTTGTTGGTTTACGCGACACTTCTACCGGCAGCCGCGATGCCTCGCCACCACGTTCTGTCGCTGTCTTGCGGTGATGACAAGCTGCGCAAAGCGGCTGGAGATTATCGCGATGCCAGAACCTTCCTGGATCGCCCTTGTGCGCGACCACATGGTCAATGTCTGTGGCAGGGACAGGGCGGTGATCTTCGTTCATGCAACGACGACACAATGGTTCTTCCCGCAACACCAGCATTCGCAAACTGCGCCAACGACTCGTGGCGTACAAACGACGACCAGGTTCATTGCGTCGTGCCCGTCCACGAAGTTTTAATATTGGCGCTGCATGCTCTCGACATCGACCAATAGCTTCGGCGTATTGAAGACATCCCGCTACGCTACAGGATCTTTTAGGAGCGAGTGGCACGTTTTACTCCAAGTCGTTCATTTACCGCACGACGGATCCAATTTGATTTTGGCGGCTGAATATTCATTTTTGCGGTCGCTGTGAATCCTTCGCGTGGCAAATCGAGCCACCAGCTTTTTCTTTTATAAACGCTCGCTGCAAATTCTGTGCTGCGTTTCAATGAAACTTGATTGATGCGTTGCAAGAGATCATCAGCCATTCAACACCACACAATTAATGAAACCACACCCAATGCTGTCCACATCGCTCACACACTCCCAACAATTCACCTTCAGCTGCGCGTTCGCGAATGATGTTAGCGTGACCAAACCAGCACCCCATCAGAACACGATTGAGTATTGATTGCACTCTTTTCATAGTCATCTCCCATCAACTTCAGGTTAGATTTTTCCCACACAAAATGCGGTTAAGCTCATGCTCAAAAACATGCAAGTGCCTGCATTTCATGGACTTAGTACTCTCCCATCAACTTCAGGTTATATTTCGCCACGCGGGTTAGATTTTTTTGGCACTGGGGAGTTGGGGTGGGAAGCTGGTGGTTGTGAAAAACCACCCGCTCCCGCTCCCTTAGGGAAAATGTATTTTGGGTTAGATTTTTCCCACACGTTTTTGTGTTTTTCACAAGATCTCTTTTGCGACACGGGTTAGATATTTTCGCACTTTCACACACGTTTTCACGTTTTCGCGAGATCTCTTTTAGATCTGACCCGAGGCATGGGTTAGATTTTTCCCACACATTTTCACACTTTTGCCAAAACCACCTCCACCCACCACAACACCCCATGCTGTGTCGCTGCAGGAAAAAGGCTCTCTCCCCGACGAAAACACCAACCTAAAGTTGCCACCTTTCACACAGGCGCAGCGTGTTCGTCATCGCGACACGTCGTCAAGAGTTCAATCAGCTTGCGCAGATTTTCTTGCGTCAACACACCGTTGATAGCCACAGCTGTGCTGCCATCACGCTCCATTGCAATACGGATGCTGGTTGTTTCATTGACGCACCAGTTGAAGGATGTTCCTGATGGCACAGCGATCTTTTTACTCATCACGCACCCATTCCTGCCTGGGTTGAAAAACAAGCTGTTTAACCATTGGCGGCAACTCGCCATCAATCATGCCGCCGTGCGCATCAATGAATTCCCACACCAAATGGCTCGGCATATAGCCATACACTGTGTCGGTCAGGTTGCGATCTTCCGCGTAGGGATGCCAGCTGATGGGTGGCTCCACACTGGGGAATCCCGCTTCAATTTCAGTGTATGGCCCCACGTCATTTCTCGGCGTACAGTAGGCGCTCTGGTTGGCCTGAATGCTGACGCTGGCTTTGTCGAGGCATGTAATACGTTTGAAAACCTTCATCTTTTCTCCTGTTTTTATGACACGTGCTTTGAATTGAACCCAGCTGCACGCGGAGGTGTGGGTGAGCTGGCTTGCACAATGCGATTCAACATTTGTCGCTGATGAGCATCTTCATGGCGTTTAATGGCCAACAGCAGGCTCCCCACAAACACACCCACTGTGGCCAACACCAGCAGCACCCCAACAATCCAATATATCACAGTGTCACTCCTTTAGCCAAAGCGCGAAAACATTCCACCAACGCTCGCACATCATCCAGCGCACGATGCGTTTGTTCCAAGGTGCGCTGCTGTGTCAAGTTATACAGCTCTGTCAATTTCAGCCGATATCCTTTCACGTGCAAACTCCCGTCTACGGTACAAATTTGCACTGGTGGAAAAGGAAATCGTCGCTCCCACCCCACTCGTCGCAATTCGTGATGCAGCACGCTCAGGTCAAATTCCAAATTGTGTCCCACCACAATACGCTCGCCAACAAAAAACTCTGCCACATCCGTCACCGCCACACGCCATGTGCGTTGACCACGCAACTGTTCCTGTTGAATGCCAGTGATGCGCACAATATCGGCTGGCAAGGGCAATTCTGGATCAATCAACTCACTGAAGGTGTCAAGCTCCTCCCACTGGTCATTCACCTTCACTGCGCCAATTTCAATGATGCGCGGCTGCGCGGCAGCATTCGCCACGCTGGGTGAGGTGAGGCCAGTGGTTTCAAAGTCCAAAAAAATCACAGCCGCGTCTCCTCATCCTTGACCGTCACCGATTCTAGCATGGCGGCATATACGCACAAATCATGGGCGCTGTCCTGATGACCGCCATGGTTAAAATTTGCTGTGTAACGCGTGAGTTTGCTGACGCACTGTACCAGCAATCCCAGACGTGTGAAGTCATCGGCTGAGCGACACGGCACCCCATCAGGAAACAACACCTGCATCACGCGGCCAAAGCGCATGTGATTGTCGCCATACAGCGCATTGCGCTGTTCAAACGTCAATGCGGCCTTGCGCAGAATGTCCTTTGGAGACTCCATCACAGAAACAACCTTGTTGGGAAAGTGGTGTTAATCACAAGATGTAAATTCTGCTGTGGTATCCACGAAGTGTAACCTGCAAGCACATCCTCGCGATCATCATACACACCTTCCACCCCACAGGCCAAATCCTTACACAGTGCCAGCAGCAAACGTGGTTTCAAGATGTGACTTGGCCAGTGACAATCATCAGGTCGCATGGCCAGCCCCATGCGTCCATACCACACTTTGCGCACTGCAGGATGCTGCTCCAACCAAGCCACCGTTTTGGCTCGCACACACTCCGGCCTGCTGGTCACAAACACCACAGGCACAGGACTGTCGGTCAACAGGTGAGAATTGATCAAGGCGTCACCATCGCACAGCGTGTGATAGGCGTGATACTTGCGTGGATCATCGTCGGGCAACGCTGGGTCAATGAGCCACTGACGCCACGCATCATCGCTGATGGTGTTGTCAAGATCAAGCACGCGCACCAGCATCACATGGTCCTCCCTTGCTTGGCCACTGGCACTGCCGCAGCACGCGTACCACTCCAAAACTTGTTGCGGGTAAGGTGAATGGTCTCAGAACGATCCATTGAGTCATCCCAAAATCCGCACTCCACACGCCCATAGCGCGGAAAGGCGCACGTGCCACTGGCACAGCATTCCACCTGAATGAAATCCTCAGCCCACGGATGCACCGCCAGCACAGCTGCACGCATGGCGCGAAACACATCTTGATATTCACCCTGTGTGCGTACGCACAGCCGTATGCGTGCCATGTCACTCAAGGTGCGCAAACTGAATTTGGCAATGATGTTGGTGGTGATGTTGGTGGGCAAAATCCCTCGCGCATCCTGCATGGGCGTGCCCTGTTCAATCATCTCGGCATATGCCTGCATGACGCCACCCACAGCCGCCGCCCACCCATCGGGTTCTGGCGTGGGCGGCAGCACATCGTTATCGCGCACATCCACGGCACGGTGTGTTTCCTGCGCGTAGCTACCTGCGCGTGTGCGCACCAGCTGGTGGGTGAAGGCACGCGTGACGCCGTTGATCTCAAAGGTGTAATCAACAAATTCCCACGAACTCTTGATGGTGTCGCGCATATAGGCCAAGTGCTCTGCACGCTGCGCGTCAGTCCATTGGCTGGGATCGCTGGTGAATTTCAATCGGGTGTTCTTGGTGCGCAGCAGCAAATTCAGCGCATCGGGCGTGTGGCTCAGTAGGGTGACATGCATTTTAGTTGGCTCCGTTCAAAAGGTTGCGTCCGTAGGTGTCTGTTTGCAGCAGTCGTTTGATGATGGCGACGTCGTGCAGCACATCATCCATCAGCACATTTTTCCAAATGGCAAATCGCCCCAATGCATACACATTGTGATGGTGCGAGGCCCACTGAATGAAATAGCGTCGTGCAGCGTCATCAATTGGGGAAATTTTGCCGTAGCGTTGTTCGTGCGTGGCATGCAAGGGAATCAATTGATGGGCAGAAAGGCCAAACGCCTGACACACCTCGTCGACATCGATGTCTGCATCCACACTTTCCACAATCAGTGTGCTGCCCGTGATGCTGGCGCGATAAATGGCGGTGGCTGGCGAAGGAAAATAGACGGTCTGATACACGTTGGCAAACGCCACGCGGAATTGCGTCACATAAATTTCCGCATGCCGGAATATCTGCGTAGCCAATTGATCAGTGCCCAGAATGCCCGCCAGCGCTGGCATGGGGATAGTGCTGATGGTGGGCTCAGTTGTGTGGGTCAGCTCTGTCACAGGCGCACGCCAGTGAATGCGATGACGCACGCTATGGGTCAGTTGCGCCACAAAATCATCCGGGGCAATGAAACGATCCACTGCCTCCACATTCCACACACTACGATCCAACAATTGGCCAGCCACTTTCTGGCTGTACCAATTGGCAGTGCGGATGTCAGGCTGGACAAATCGCCCATCCAGCCAGATCCCCTTGTGCACGCGCACGCGCTGAAATTCCACACCCACAGCCTCCCCCACAGCGCCAGAGCGAAATCGCAGCAGTGCGCGATGCGGAACCTTGTCAGGGCCAGCTGCTTCCCACAGTTCTGCTGCGGGGAAGGTGTGGGCTGCAAGCAGCCCACTTAACCCAGCGCCTAAAATCTTCATGCGGCGAATTCCTCGGCCAACGCCCACAGCTGCCGATTGACCCGCACACTGTTGTCCATGGCGCGGATGCCGTGCGTGCGCGTGCGGCGACCTGTGGCGGAGCGTCCGACCAGTCCACCCATGGTGAGATTTTCCTGCACGCGATTGAACACGCGCCACAGGTCGTCGCCGCCATCTTCGCTGCGCCGCATCTCCAGCAGCGCCTGTGGCTGCACGCGGCCAGTCCACAGCTGATTCGCGCGAGTGGCAAAGTCCAACTGCTCAGCCTGTGTCAGCATGCGCTGCTGAAACGCAGTGATGCGCTGGGTGCTGTGGATGGCGCGTTCCAGCGTGGTCGCCGCCGCCTGCAGCGCCAGCGCTGGCGCATCGACACTGTGGCGGAGACTGATGGTCGGAGCCAGCTGCGCTGATTGCACAATCAGTCCATTGCTGCACACCAGGCGAAACAGTCCCGCCATAAAACGCAGACTGCTGCTGCCATCATGCGAGTTGATCATGATGATTTCTGGCACAGTGCCATTCACAGCCATGGCGTGCTCTGCGTGACGCATCCGTACCAGATGCCGCACAGTGCGCGGATCACGCTCGCGTGCCTTCAGCGCGTTGCTTTGGGTGACGAGATAGTCGTGGGCTGCGAACAGATCGATGATCTTGCTGGTGTCCACAAAACCATACCTATCGCTCAGACTCGGCAAGGGCTGCCCTTGGGCAGCACTGATGGGCAATGTCACAGTGGTATTCTCCTGATTGGTGGTCATGGTTTACGCGTCTCCAAGCACACGTCGCATGCTGGCGACGTCCGAATAGTAGGCGGTGCGGCCACCAACAGAACGTCCGGCGATGACGCGTCCAGCGACAATGCGCCGATTCACCGCGCGCTGAAGTGCGCGTGCATACACATCGCTGTATCGCTTGGCGCGTCCCCGCAGGCGATAGGCCAAGAAGGTGCCAATGGTGTAGCCGCTGTCAATGTAGTCGTCGATGTATTGACTCTCGATCATGATTATTTCCTCAGTTTGAACTGTTTTTCCATCCACTCGATGGCGCGGCCAATGGCCGCACCACCCCCAACCACCAGCAGCACTGCGCCCAACACCACGATGGCATCAGGCGCAGTGCGCTGCACATGCTCAAAGGCGCTCATCCCAGCACCGTGATGTGCTTGAGCACAGCATAAGGAATATATGCCGCGCCAATCAGTGCAGGAGCGTAGCGGCCATCAGCCGTCGCTGCGATGATGTATCTGACATCGTCGAGCCTCAGAGGAAACAGCGCCTTTGCAAGGGCTTTCTCGGCGTTTGTGTAGGTGCTGTAGGTGGTTTTGGTTTGCATCAGGTTCATTTGGTGTCTCCAGTTTTTGTGGCGTTTTGCCGAACACGACTATTATCGCCTCAAAACATTTCACATTTCAACAATTATTTTGGTCTAAAAACACACAGGAATTTGTGGTTTTTGTCGCTACGGCCAAATAATCAGCTGTCCAAATCGCCGCAGAAGTACAATTTCTGCCTGTGACAGAACAAGCACTGTGGGCGCGTCTCTCCCATGCCGCGCCATGGGATTGGGCTGTGCGTGTGGAAAATCGTGTCGGGCCAGGCACGCCGGACATCAACTTTGTGCTGGAGAGACGCGGCGGATGGATGGAGCTGAAGGTGTCACCACGCACACACCCATCCTGTCATCCGCTGCAGGGAGCGTTTCGTCCAGCGCAATATGCATGGCATGCGCGTGCGCGGAAATCTGGCGTATTTACATGCGTGTTGCTTTTTGCAAAAAAACAAGCGATACTCTTGCCGCACACGTTAGACTTGCCGCTGCTGACGCGCATGACGTTGGCAGAATTGCAGTCAGTGGCGGTGTGGGTTGGCGGTAACACCTCGCGTGGTCGTTTTGTGGGACTGCGCGAAAAACTGGAGCAACAGACTGATGAAACTATTTGCATGGCAGGAACGTGCACTGCACGACAGCCAAGCGCATGATGGCTGGGGGTTGTTTGCGCGTCCCGGCACTGGCAAAACACTCGCAGCCCTGAGCATCACCCAGCAGGCATCGCTGCCCGCACTGGTGGTGTGCCCCAAGGCTGTCAAGCAGCAATGGCACGACGCTGGTGCACAGCACGTATTCCATTATGAGCAGTTGCGGAATCGTGCGCAGTGGGCTGCCATCGTGGACATTCTGCGACAGCAACGCACCTGCCTGATACTGGACGAGAGTCATCGCATTGCCAATCCCAAGACTCAAACCACCAAAGCTGCGCTCAAGCTGTCGCCCTTGGCAGCCAAACGCCTGTGTCTGACCGGCACGCCCACCGCCAACTCGCCAGCCGACTTGTGGGCGCAATTCAAATTCCTACGTCCCTCAGCACCACTTGAAACGCATCGTCAATGGAAGGAACGTTATCTGGAGTGCCTGCCGCCAACGCATCACCTCATGCGTCAACTGCGTGGTCATCCATTCATTGCACGGCGCAATCCTGATGGCAGTTTGTGCGTGAAGAACACCGAGGAGCTGGCGCGACGCGTGGCGCACTACGGCACCACGGTGGATGAACGCGAGATGGCCGATTTGCCTGAGCGCACCTTTGTGCTGCGTCACTGCGAGCCGTCCCCAGCTTTGAAACGTGGGTATGAGGAAATGCGTCGTTTGTGTGTCACAGACATTGCCGGCACCACTCTCACAGCGGAGAATGCAGCGGTGTTGGCCACTCGCCTGTTGCGGTTGTCGAGTGGGCTTGGCGCGTCAGACAGTGAGGCGTCATTCCCCAATCCGAAGCTGCAGCAATTGATGGATGACCTCCCTGAGATTGCTGCTGAGGGACGCGTGATTATTTGGTCGGTGTGGCAACGTGAACGCGCCGATTTGCGCGTGGCCCTGACAGCGGCTGGCGTGGCGTGGACAGAGGATTGGCAGCAATTTTTGGCTGATGACCGTTTGCGCATTTTGGTGGGTAGCCCCAAGCAGATCGGTGCCGGATTGAATTTGCAGGCTGCCACCTATCAATTGTGGCTCAGTCGCACGTGGTCGCTGATTGAGCGCGAACAAGCATTGCATCGAAATTATCGCGTGGGTCAAACTCGCAACACCACCATCATTGACTACATCACCACAGGCACATTGGACCGCGCCGTCATGCGTGCCTTGGACGCCAAACACAATTTGCTTCAATATCTCATCAAAGGACAGATGGAATGACTCGCGTGTATGTGACCAGCAATCGTTTCCGAAAGCGCGATGGTGAAATGGTGCCTGCAGTGGATCTACGCCCAGCCGAGCAATATGGTGTGTTGGTGGCGGTGTTTGATCACGACATGAATCCAAGCAGCACACATGATCTCTCGAGTGCGAAACTTCGACTGCAGCCATTCGATGAGGAGTGCGATTTCGTGTTGCCAAGCGGATCGCCCTTGGCAACGCTGGCGACTGGGTTTTTGCTGCGGGATCTTGGTGTCAAGACACTGCAGGTGCTGGAATGGGATCGGTTTGCTCTGCGCTATCACACGCGCACGGTGGCTCTATAATGCTGGCGCATGCACGGTTATCACCAAGCGCCAGCAGTCGTTGGCTGGCGTGTCCTGGCAGCATTCGGCTGAGCGAAGGTGTGACAGAAACAACGTCATCGCCTAGTGCAGTTCACGGCACAGAAGAACATCGCCGAGCAGCTGATGCACTGAATGGCGCAGATGAGCCTGTCAGCGCCGATATTCAGTTGTATGTCGAGGAAGTCCGTCATCACATGCAGCAACGTGGTGCGGTGAGTTTTGTTGAGCAGCGCGTGCACTTGACCGATGATCTGTACGGCACAGCGGATGCGTTGGTCATTCATCGCGACACATTACATGTGTTTGATTTGAAAACGGGGCATGCACCAGTGCTGGTGGCTGGCAACACACAATTGATGATCTATGCAGCAGCTGCATTGAATACCTATCCAGCTCTGATGCGTCGCGTCAAGCGCATCGCGCTGACCATTGTCCAGCCACGCGTGGCTGGCATCACTCGCGCACAGCTGACTGTGAAACAGTTACGGAGTCAAATTGCTGGCATTTTGCTTGGAGCCGAGCGCACACGCGCAGCTGATGCGCCGTTGTGCGCTGGCGATCATTGCCGCTTCTGTCCTGCTGCGGCTGGCTGCAGTGTGCGCAAGAATGAAGCATTGCAATTGGCGCGCACTGCATTTGCTGAAATGCGGGATGGCGTGCCAGATGCTGTAAAAATATTTGCACACGAATATGGCCCACGCATCACCGATTGGCTAGAAGCGGTGAAAGCAACAAGCCTTATCAATCCTCCACACGGTTACAAGGTGATTGATGGTCGTGGTCGTCGTGTGTGGCGCGAGGATATCGGCGTGCCTCACATCAATAAGCCTATGACCTTGGCTGAAGCGACAACGGCTGGGCACAACATTGACGCCTTGACAGAATACAAGCCTGGGGGCAAAAAACTAATCCGTGTCGACAATGCTGTCGTTGATGGGTTTACAATCTTGACCAATGCAGAATAACTGCTCTACCTGTAAACACACAGAGATTCTTGAACGGGATTTGCGCGAGGCGCAGCGCAAACTGAAAAAATTGTTGGCGGTGGTGGCGAAATTACGGCAACACGCTGACTTGATTCTTACTCAGCCATGGTTGGTTGAGGAGATTGAGAGTGATGGTGCGGACACTCTCAACCGGACACCACGCACATGAGTAAATGAACATGAGTAAAAATCTTCTCACGCCAGTTGGTCGCGTTAGTTTTCCTCACTTGTTTGAACCCACGCTGAACGACCAAGGCAAAAAGAGTTGGAGTCTTGTGCTTGTGTTTGATAAAGCTGCACAGGCAACTGATGAATACAAAGCCATGGTGGCGGCAGTGGAGACGGCAGCGAGCGAGAAATTTGGCCAGAAAATCCCGTCTGGCGTCAAGCGCAAGAGTCTTGAGCCGAAGTCTGGCTATCCATTCACAGCCACCGCTGCCAAAGAGCAATACTTTGGTTGGGCTGAAGATGGAAGCGTTATGGTGACGTTGAGCAGTCGCTATGCTCCCTTGGCGCTGGACAGGGACAAAACCGAATTGCTTGATCCTGAGGCGATCTATGCCGGCTGCTATGCACGCGCATCCTACAGCTGCTACAGCTACAGCGCCAGTGGCAATGAGGGCGTAAGCTTCGGCCTGCGGGCAGTGCAAAAAGTGAAAGATGGCGAGGCTATTGGTGGGTCGCGAGCGTCAGCGAATGATTTCGATGACTTGGATGATAACGCGTTTTAAATAACGCATTGGCAGAGCGGACAGTTTCCATGCATATTCCAGCAAGTCTACAACACCAACGCCGATGGCTGCTGTGGCGCGAAGAAGATGGCAGAAAGGTGCCCTATTACGCCACCAATCACCGGAGGCGCAATGGTGTCATGGACACCGAAGACGACTGGCAGCAGTTGGTGGAGTATGAGGAGGCTGTCCGCATTTTTCGTGGCCGCAGCGAATACAAAGGTTTAGGATATGCCGTCACACCAGGTCATGTATTGATTGACTTGGATGATGTGATTGATGATGAAGGTGTCATTGCTGATGAATGGGCTCAAACATTTATCAGCAAGGCAATTCAGGCTAAGGCCTTTGTCGAAATTAGTCACAGTGGCAAAGGTATACACATCCTCGGACCAGGCACAGGCCTGAAGGCTGGTCACAAAGACGTCAACATCGAGGTCTACACTGAAAAACGGTTCGTGTGCATCACTGGCAACATGCCGACAGGTGCAGTGTGCAGCGAGGATGTTGGCGATTGCAGCGAATTGGCTGCGCTTGCACATGCGGAGCATCGACAACGATCAAATGCACGTCAGCTTGCGCACAAAGATGTAATACAAGTATCTGCAGCGTTGCCGCCAGCCATAGATTTACTGGGATTGTTGCAGGCATTTGATCCTGATGATCGCGAGCAGTGGGTCAAAATTGGTCTGGCGTTTGGACGCGCATTCCCAGACGATCAAGCTGCATTTGACACCTACTGTCAGTGGTCGAAAACTAGTAGAAAATACGCTGGCGAAAAAGATGATCGTGGCATGCACGATATTTTTTATCGTCAGTCTACCCTGCCAGCTTCATCGAAATACACCCTCGACACCATGCTTGAGCAGGTGTCAGAGATGTGGCCCCAACGCGCTGTGACGGAGTTATTGACGAAGTTATTTGGAGATCAATTTACAGCAATCGCTGACAGCGGCAATCAGCGGACAGTGACGTTTGTTTGGGAACAGCACGCGCTGACATTGAATGAACTTGAGCATCGTCCACCGCAAAAACGATTTATCATCGAGCACGTGCTGCCAGCAGCGCGCACAGCAATGATTGGTCGTGGTGGTCTTGGCAAAACCATGCTGTTGTTGTATGAGGCAGTGCACGTGGCTGCTGGGCGTCAACTGTATGGCCGACACAACATCCTCGACCAAGGACGAGTATTAATCATCACCGCAGAAGAAGAGCGTTCCTTGCTGGTGCGTCGCACAGCGTCGTTATTGGATCGGCTGCCATGGTCAGAAGCAGCAAAGAAGTCTGCATTCACCAATGTGGCCATTCAAGATGTCAGCAGCAGAGTGCCACGCTTAATTGGCCAGAACAAAAATGGCGAATTTCAAGTGACTCCATGGACAGATAAATTGATTGATGGCTATAGAGATGCTGACATCAAATGGGTCATTTTCGACCCGATTTCAGCATTTGGCATGAATGAAAATGCCATGAACGACAGTGCAGTCGTCATCATGGAAGCTGCCACACGCATGTCAGACGGACTTGGCGGAGCAGCTGTGACGCTAGTTCATCACACCAGCAAAGAGGGTGCTCGCAACAACATCGTTGATGCACACAGTGGGCGTGGTGGTTCGGCTTTCGGCGATGCCAGTCGCGCCACTCGCGTGCTGACAGCACGAATGGGTTTGCCAACTGGTCAATCAGCGTATGATGCTGAAACGCGCACGTCGCGATTGACCTTGCATCACGTAAAGAATAGTTATGCAGCACCAGTTGAGGCGTTGAACATTGACATTGTGGATGGCTATGATGTTCGCATCCCAGAACCTGTAGTCGTTAACGAAGATGACGATTTTTGGGTGAAGGTTGAAAAGGTGATCCGCCAGGAAGAAACGCTGGCAGGTCATGCTCCAAGCATTGAAACAGTGACGCGAGTTGGAGAATTTGGCATGTCGCGAGTGGCCGTTCGTCAGCGTTTGATGGATGGTGTGGCGGTGGGTCGGTTGGTGTTGACCGATCATCCCACAGACAAACGCAAACGCGGCATCAGCATGGTTCCAGATTGGAATGGTTTTTGAAATGTTGACGCGCACAGAGTACAGTTTTGGCGAATGTTATGGCAAAATGGATCGTGTGATTGAACGCGCAATAGAACTTGGCGTTGAACGCCCCATCATTTGCGACACCACCACCTTTGGGCATGTGCCATTCAGCGTTGCCACTCGCGGGAAGCTGCGTCCAATTTATGGGGCAGAAGTTCGTATTGGGAATCATCGACATTCAGTGCGCGTGATTGCGCGAAATGCAGCAGGACTATCTGAACTGTATCGGTGCGCTGGAGGAGTGAAAAGTGGACATCAGTTTTCTGATGATGTTGTGATTTTGAGTTACTTGTCGCCCATTGACGCTTTTCGCGCCACACACACATTTGTTGACCTGATTGCAGATAATCCTTTATTCAACAAGAGTCGTGCTGCTGCCACAAAGACTTTTCCAATTGTCGGCGTCAGTGACGTTCGGTATCCAGCCCCACAAGACCGCATCTATGCAGAGTTGCTTGGAGTGCGTTTGAGTGCAGTTGGACAGCATTGGAGAGCAGCTGATGAAATGGTTCGTGACGTTCCTGACAGCGATTGGACTCCATTGCTTCATTTGTGCGAAGACGTTCAAATTCCGCACGCATCAAATATTCATCTTGATGGTGACTTAGAAATTGCTGCGCGCAGTGGAATTGCAAAGAGATTTCCCAATGGCTGGCCTGAAGAATATGAGCAGAGACTGCAACGGGAATTAACGCTGATTGCAGAAAAGGACTTCTCATCGTATTTCATGATGGTGCATCGTTTGATGCAATGGGCGCGACAGCGCATGCTTGTTGGGCCGGGACGTGGAAGTTCTGCTGGCAGCATTGTGTGTTATTTGCTCGGCATCACCGAGCTTGATCCCATTCAACATGGGTTGTTGTTTGAACGATTTGTGGATGTCAGCCGAATCGATCTACCAGACATCGACATGGATTTCCCAGGAACACGACGCGACGAATTGTTTGATTACTTGAAACAGACATATGGCGAAGATAATGTTGCGCGACTTGGAAATGTGAATCGTTTTAAGCCTCGAAGCATTCTTGGTGTTGTTGGCAAGCGCATGCACATGGCAGCCTATGAGACACAAGATGTGCGCGACAACATGATAGAACGGAGCTCAGGAGATTCCCGAGCAGCCTTTTGTTTGCTTGATACGCTGAACACTTTGTCATCTGGGAGAGCACTGCTGGACAACCACCCAGGTTTTGAGCACGCTACTGCTCTGGAAGGTCACGCTAGCCATGTAGGTGTTCATGCAGCTGGCGTGATTGTCAGCAACAGTCCTGTGACCGACCATTGCGCTGTGAAGGACGGTGTGGCGCAGATTGACAAGTACCAAGCTGAAGCGCTGAATCTCATGAAGCTGGATGCACTTGGGCTGAAAACGCTTGATGTGGTGCAAGAAACGCTCTCGCTTGCTGGCATCAGCATAGATGTCATTGATATTCATTCATCAAAGGTCTATGAATTGTTGAACAGCCAGAAATTGACTGGCATTTTTCAATTGGAAGGTGACGCTGCCCGTCAACTCATCCGTCAATTTGCATTGCAGAATTTCAATGACATTGTCGCTGTCAATGCATTGTCGCGTCCAGGCCCATTGCAATCAGGCGGAGCCAAAACTTTTCTGGATGTCAGGAATGGCAAAGCCGTTCAAGAATATCACCACCCCATTCATCAGCGTTGGACGCAGGAAACAGAAGGTGTTGTGTTGTATCAGGAACAAATTTTGTTTCTAGGAAGAGACATGGGTAATCTTGGTTGGCCAGAATTAACTGCGCTGCGTAGGGCTATGAGCAAGTCTTTGGGCAAAGAATATTTCGATGGCTTCAAAGGAAAGTTTCTCGATGGCGCAGCTGCAAATGGCGTTGATCTTACAGCTGCTGGACGAGTGTGGGATGGCATGATGCATGCAGGATCGTATGCATTTGTCAAGGCGCATTCTGCCAGCTATAGCGTCATCACAGCATGGACAGCGTGGCTCAAAGCCCATCACCCTCTGGAATTTGCATGCGCAACTTTGAGGCACACGCCACAAGACGAAGAGGTGCTCAAACTGCTAAGAGAACTCATCGAAGAAGGTTATGAATATGTGGCATTTGATGCGGATAAAAGCGAAGCCACATGGAGTGTTGCAGACGGGAAAATTTTGGGTGGTCTAAAGGCTGTTCGCGGCATTGGTGACAAAACTGCAGAAAAAATTCTGGAGTCTCGTCGTACAGGCAAACCGTTGACACCTGCATTGCTCAAAAAAATGCAATCACCGACACTGAAATGGGGTCAACCATACCCAATTCAGGAAAAATTTGGAGACTGGTACACCAATCCGCAGCGGCACGGCATCAGGCGTGGGTGGCAGTTGACAAAGTGCAATAATATAGAAGGTGACGGTCAAGAGCGGATTGTGCTTGGCAAGCTGACAGAAAAGAATTTGCGTGATGCTATGGAAACAGCCAACATCGTGAAGCGTGGCGGCGTGAGCACAGATTACGATCGAATGTATCGTTATTGGCTAAACATCACCATTCAAGACGACACAGGGCAATTGATTGCCACAGTCAGTCGCAAAAAATATCTATCGATTGGGAAGACATTAACAGAAGATGTCCCAATCGGAAAAACACTACTGCTGCGTGGTCAATGTGGGGAAAATGGCATCAGGAAACTATATATCGACAAGTGGAAGGTTATAGATTAAATCTTCAATGACGACGAGGTCGTCTGGGTTTGGCTTTCACATTGCCAGACACTTTTGACACACCCCACTTCGCCGCCTGTTCAGCCGCCCATTTTGCGAGTCGTTTCCACCAGCTCATTTTGCACTCCATCGAATCACCGGATGAATCTCTGGCCAGTTGTGTCGCTTGTCGTAGCGAGCAATCCCGCACACTTCGATCCGCTGGCCCTTCTTCGGCGGCTCTAATGGCAACTGCGGAATGATCTCCGCGACGACGACTACATCGCGTTCTCTGAGCGTGACGTGATAATCACCATCGGCCATCTTCCGCACATACACGACAGGCCCAGTGGTGCAAACATGCGTCCATGTCGTCGTGGTCATATTAGCGAGTGGCACAGAATGCCACGTCACCATCACCGCAATCATCCATGCGATCATGTGCGCCTTCTCGCCTCGACATCAGGCTGACGAATCAGACTCACGACGGCCCATCGCCACCACGCCATCGGACTCCACGCGCCGAAGCGTGATCGTGATTGCATGCAGGATCGGAATCGCGCATTCGCTTCTCTCGATGAAATAGGATCACCGTCAAGCGTCCGGCCTGTGCGCCAGTGGATGTCGTGCTCGTAACAGCACTCGATAAATGCACTGACTCCGCCGGTACATCCGTCCGTGCCGAGCTCAGCAGCGCGATTCCGCACGCGCTCCCAATAATCTTGGCATCGAGGCGTATGCTTCACTTGGGCAAACCAAGGGCGGCTCGCCATTCCGCCCGATGCTTCGTGATGCTGTCGGCCATCGACATCCCCGCGAG
>JAAOEI010000461.1_pt1 | contig 15730 bp, 17 predicted proteins | sample 7059261 | NCBI WGS metagenome assembly JAAOEI01 (sample SAMN14008812, study PRJNA610033) | viral metagenome | isolation source: viral particles filtered from seawater | place: China: Hangzhou Bay, Yangshan Deep Water Harbour | collected 2017-10-31
GACGGAGACCTGGGCGAACCAGGCCTCATGACCAGGCCGGGGAAGCCGGGCACCGCCGACCAGTGCCGACTCGGAGACATCGACATCGAACGAGCGCGAGACGAGGCCGAGGCCAAGGCGCGCGAGACCTTCGCCAAGTGGGAGCCGTGCTTCGTAGAGCACGGCGAGCCCAAGACCTGGGTCGAGGTGCGTGACGAGATGTTCTCCGGGGACATCGACGCTGCGCGCGAGTTCTACAACAGCCAGCCCGCTATCGTGGCATATCGCAAGGTCGAGGCGTGGATCAGCGTGGACGGTCTTGGCTGCGACCGTGAGGCCTACGTGGAACGTCGCCGGCGTGAGGCGCTCACCACGTTTGCGGTCGTGAAGGACGGCAAGTGGCATGGGCGCGGTGAGATGGGGTGGTGGGCCACGGTTCACGACGAGATGGACCGCGAGGAGTGGGACCACCAGTTCGCACTCCTGCTCGATGACCTGCCGCCCGAAACCCTTGTCACCGTGGTCGACTGCCACATCTAGGAGAGCACCATGATCATCGAAGACGACATCAGCGAGGAGAACTCCAAGAGCCACGCGTTTTTGCGCGGGTACTTCGAGCATACCCTCAATCACATCGCATCCCAGGTCGGGCTCGACTGTCGGACTGCGACTGCAACCGAAACCATGGACGCCGTGACCGAGATGGCGCGGGAGTATCGACGGCTGGTACGCGAGCACGACTGCCGGGAAAGTGACAGCGCGTGATGGCCGAGAAACCGGAGCCCGTGTGCTGGTGGTGCGACCGCCCTGCGACGCCCCGCCTCAAGATGACCGAGATCGACGGGGCCCACTTTCACACCGGGTGCCGCCGTCAGTTCCGACAGGCCGACACGGTCGGAGGGACTCGGCCGGTGGTGCGGACGCTGAAGGCTCCGTCGCGGGGGTGCCGCCATGGGTGAGTGTGAAACGAGCTGGCCACCTGGGTACGAGCAGGACGGCTATAACGACGGCGCCATCACATGGTACCTGCGCCCCGATGTCACGGTCCGCGAGGCGGCGGTCGGTGATGCGGGTCCAAAATTCGACACGGCCGAAGATGCCCGCCGAGACGCCTGGCTGGACTACCGCAAGCGACAAGGGGACGCGATGGAGGAGGCGGCGTTCGGTGTGGTCGGGAGCGGTGCCGCGGCGCATGACCCCGTCGAGAACCCGTCACACTACACGGACGGCGGCGAGGATTTTACGGACGGCGAGGAGGCCCGCATGACCGCCGACGAGTTCAGGGGGGCGATGCTGTTCAACGCTCGCAAGTACCTCCGGCGAGCCGGCAAGAAGGGCGACATCGTCGAGGACCTCAAGAAGGCGCGGTGGTATATCGACCGCCTGATCGCGAACGTGGAGGGCAAGAAGTTGTGAGTTTGCTCATCCCCTGGGTTCCCGCCAGTACACGGTGGATCACTTGGAGTCACGATGGCCCCGCCTGCGAAACCCACAGGCCACCATGATGCCGAGACTGGTGCTACTCTGGATTCGCCCGGGGAACGGGCAAGGAGGACGACGATGGAGACATTTCAGAAAATCAAGGCTGGGCTCAAATGCCTGCACACGGGAAACTTGGAACTTTCGGTGTTCCGTGACCGACTAGGTGAAGCCGGGTTCGATGTCGACGGGGGCACGCACATGCAGATCGAAGAGAATCTGATTGTGGTCGCCAACGCTTCCGCCGAGTTCATGGAGTTGGTCAACGACGGGGTACGCGAGGGCGCGTGGTCACTGTCGCCGACAAACTTCTACGTGGTCGCATATGACGGCGGGGAGGTTCCGCGCCTACCCCACGCCAAGCGCGTCCGACCGTACAAGAAACCCCATTGGATGCCGATGCTGATCTCGCCAAACTACGAATGGATGGCGGAAAATGTGTAACGGCAAGAGGATCGAGACGGACGGCCAGGCCCGCGCGGAGTTGCTCGACATGGCCCACAAGATGGTAAGCCTGTGCTCGCGTGAGGACGTGGACGAGGATGCCCTTGACTGGGTAGGGCAGGAACTAAAGCGCGTTACCGCCAGGGTCGGTGACTACCTGTACGCGGGCAAGGCCGAGGCGGTCACGGATGGCATCACATGGCCACCGGGGTACGAGTACACCGAAGAGGATGGGCTCGCCGGGTGGCGGCGGACCGAGCCCCCGCTGGAGTCGTGGGTAGCCATGGACCCCCGCGGTGACATGACGTGGGAGTCATCGCGCCGCCTGGCGTGGGAGGATTACGTTCGCCAGCGCGGCTATTCGAGGCCGTGATACCGGCGGAACAGTCGGCCCAGCCAGATCCAAAACGTCGACGAGTGATCCGTGAGCCATCCATGATGCTCGGTCCAGTCGAACGCATGGGCGCACTCATGGAGGAGCACATCGATCGTCTGTTTCTCACTCAGCCCCTTGGCCACCCGGATTCGGAAGGTCCCGAGCCGTCCGTCTTTACCGAGGACCCGCGAGCAATCCCCCTCGTCGCCCTCCAGGGCCGTCGACCAAACGAACCGCCACGCGTACCCCTCGGGCGGAGGTATGCAGGACTTGACCCGGCGGCACATGGACCGCCACTCGGCGGCGGTGCACTGGGTCACTACTTTCCGACCGGCCATGTCACGCGGCCTCGTCGGTGCCGCCGGCGCCCCCGCGCAGTTGCTCGATGCCGACGATGTGACGGTTGACCCTGCCGAAGTTGCGGTGCCAGATGTCCGCCTTCATATCGCGATCGCTGCGGTAACCGTGCGAGTAGGCGTAGAAATCCCGAGCAGCCATGGTCCGCAAGCTCTCCGCTGTGCACCCCCGAAACTCTTTCATGGAGTCATGATGCACGTGACCTGTGTACCAGTGACGGAACCGAGTCTCGCCCCAGTCCTCGGCACGGTCGGCCGCCATGACAGATTCAAGCTGATTCATCTTGCACGTGTCCCCGTGTGTCGATGCGTACAAGCACCGCCCGAACCGGTAATAGTGGAACTTGACCGGGCGCGCGTCGATGGTCACCCTGGGCTCGCGCTCGTACAGCATGTCCAGGCAGATCGACAGGGTCTGGCTGGTATGGTCGTCGTGATTGCCGATGCAGTTCGTCACGATGACCTCGGGAAACTTCGCTAGGGCCAGGTCGATCGCCGTCCGCATGATGCGAACCCCGACGCGCTGGACCTTGTGGAATCGGTCGTCGACATCGAGGGCGTGTCCAGACCTCGCCGTTCGGTTCTGCTGGTTGTCGCTGTGGTAGAAGTCGCCCAGGTTGATGATGTGCGCGGAGGCGGCAGCCGGCGACAAACTCACCAGCCTCTCGAACGCGCCGCCGAGAACTCGCTCGGCGATCTCCAGGTCGAAGTCCTCGCCGGTCTCCTCGTGCCAGGAGTACAACCCCACGTGCGGGTCCCCCCACGGAAAAACCACCCGGAGGTCACCGTCCGAATGCTGAGCCGCGGGCGTGGGCTCGACCAGGCCGGCCAACGGTTCCGCCCACTCCATGACCCACGACCGCAACTCCTCCATCCTCTTCGCCTGGTCTTTGGCTGTCTTGATCCACTGGAGTTTCGGCTTCCCTTCAGCGTCGTAGAGCGTCGATGACCCCTTGACGTGGTACCCAGCGGGAAGGTCCGCGCCGTTTCCGAGGGGTCCGGTGGCTCGCCGAAGCGCCTCGGCCTCAATGTCGTCCTCAATCGACAACGTCAACCCCACGCCCCCCACTCAATGCCGAGGGCCTCGCGGCAGTAGGAACGGATCCCCTTCTGGCTCGCCGAGTGCCCCTTGGCCCGGATGAAATCGATCGCCCCGCCGAGGGCCAGTGGAGTCTTCGACGGGTCCTGATTGTGTCGGACGATGGCCTGGATCAGGTCCTTCTTTTCCTGGGGCCACGATCTCCAGCGGCGCACAACTTGCCGCTCCCCCGCAAATGCCTCTATCTCGTTATCAATGGCCCCTGTGCTGTCCGGCATGGCCGTAGTGTACACTATGAACCGACCGGGAAGCACCCGAGGATGCGAATCGAGACATGATTCACGTCGACGGTGTTGGTCCCGTTGGACGAGCGGAATTGCATCCTGAACTCACGCGCGCCCACGGCGGGGAGCAAATAGCGCGTAGATCTGCACACAGTGCGCTCGTCCGCGTTCGACGTGGCCACCTTGGTCGCCTCGGTAAACGGCCCCAGGGGGGTGTTGGTCCCGTGAGTAAAATCAAGTAGCTGCCACTCGAAATCGGCGGCGGTGACCGCGGCGCCGTACTGGAACATGACTTCGATCTCCACGTAGATCTGGCCCGCCACGTTCATCCGCGGTTCATAGGGCAGGGACAGGGATACCGAGCACCCCGGAACATCCACGTAGGTCCCGCTGCTCGTCGACTGCTTGGTGTTCTGCTCGACGTGCCCGTGCGTGAACCCGCCGCGCGTGCCCCACAGGCCCATCTGCTGCGACTTGATCTCGGCCACGAGGGCGTCGAAGTCCGAGTCGTAGTACATGTCCCCCGACTGGGTCCACGCATCACCTCGCGTCGATTGAGGCACGAGGCGCAGCGCCGGGCGCTCGGTGCCCGTGGCCTCGATGGTCGCCGCGTAACCGTTGACCGACAGGGCGTGGAGAGCCAAGCCCGAGGCCCGGGCGTCCGCCAGGAAGGCGATCGATGCCGCGTTGGCCGTGAGGGTCGTGCGGGCAAATGCGGCCGTGGCGTCGTCGTGGCCCGCGTAGAGTTGCGCGGCCTCGCTCGACGATGACACCGTGTCGCCGATGGCATAGATCGCAGCGTCGGAGGACTGCGCCGTGGCGTGGAGAGCGTTCCCCGCCCCAGTGCCGCCGACCGCCTGCATGCCGTGACCCGAGGTGCCGCCGTCGGCATTGAACGCGCCGGCGCCCGAGGCTCCCGCGTCGCCACGGATGGCGTAGTCCGTCGAGCCCGAGAGGATGCCCTCGATGGCCTCGCCGGTCCCGGTGTTCGTGAATCGTGCCGTCGCCAGCGAGCCGTTGGCCGTGAAGGTCGCCGCGAAGTTGCCCACCGTGTCGATGAACGTGGCGCCGGCTCCACTCGCGTTGCTTGTCACCGTGAGGGCCGAGCCCGCAAACGCGGTGCCGCCGAGGTTGACCTGGGCGACGTTGGTCACGCCGGTCGCGTCGGTTTGGATGATGTGGTCGTCCAGGTCCGCCGCCGAGGTCGAGAGCCTCGCCCAGTCGGCGTAAGCCCAGATCCGGTTCATGTATTCATTGAACGACTCGGCCTTGATCGGAATCGCCGGCTCGATGCCAGCGTTCGCGAACGCGGCGAGGCCTGTGGCCTCCTTGTTGGGCTGGCTACTCCACGGCGTCGCACCGCCGCCGGACGGGTGGAGGATCTCACCGAAGTCCGTGGGCGCACTGACTCCGGTCGCCGATGTGACGGCAACGATCCACGCCGCGAAACTCGTGGCCGCCGTGGTCGCGGTCGCTATCACCTCGGACGGGTAGACGGTCGCCCCGTAGTTTCCGGTGACGGCCCATTCGGGAAGGGTTACGACTGGTTTGGCCATGGTCTATCCGAGTTTCTGGGCGTGTGAGAAGTTCGAGAACAGTTCGGAGTCCCCGCCGGTGGTACTGCCAGGGGACCCGATGGGCTCGATCGCGTTGGAGAGCGTCGAATCGGGCCCGTACATCTGGCCAGACGATACCACCTCGACCAGCGCGCCCACGCCTGCCGGGGGTGTGTCCTTCATGATGTCGATCAGGAGTTGGTATTCGTCCTGGGTCAGGTCGGAGACGGTCAGGGTGAACGAGGCCGGGTAGTACTCCTTGAACGTGACATCCTTGGTCGGGTACAGGGAGCCCGCCAGCTCGGTCAACTCCCACGGCGTCCCACTGGAGAACAGGGTGTGGGCGTCGACGACGATGGCCCGGCGATAGGCGTCATCGTCGAGGCCGTCTCGACTGCGCCCCACGAGGGCCCCGATCTCGTCGAGTTGGTCGCCGAAGGCCGTGTTGACGAAGCGGAAGTCGTTGACCTCCAGCAGTTGATCCTCGATGTCCTGGGCCGTGTCGCCGATGATGTCCATCAGGTCCGGCCATGATGTGGTCTGCTCGAACTGTTTCCAGATCCTGTTCTGGCAGGTCTGATTATAGTCCAGCGTACCCACCGGAGAGATCACATCGGCGCCCGCGAGGTCGTCCCACGTCACGGCGATCGTCACCGACGGACCGCTCGATCCGTACTTGGCCGAGCCGTAAAGGAACCCGTATGTTGCGGGGGATGCCATCAGGTCGTCGTGTCGTTGCGCAGCTTGATGGTGAGCCAGACGAAGTTCGTGTCACCATTCGTGGGATCCCACGAGAACGTGAGGCGGTCACCCTTCGTAAAGGCAGAGGATGCCGTGTAGGAGAACGTATACTTGGTCAGGTTCGCGGACATGTTGATCGTGTCCGTCTCTGCTGCCGTGGCGTTGTGATTGATGTGAACACCGATGACGGTGCTCCCCGGAGTGGCACCGACGCCGTTGGTATCCGCGACCACCTCGATGTCCTCGACCTCACCGTCGAAGGGGGCGATCAGCGTGCACGCGACGGCCCCGATGTCCGTCGAAGTCGTCGTGCCCGAGAGCGGGATGTATTCGAGCGTGGCAACGTTGCTGTTCCACCGAGCCTCCACGGGATGGATGATCTTCGCATCGAACCCACTGGCATCCATGTCGGCCTCGATGGAGCCCGCAACATAGAACGAGAACGTGTCGTTGTTGTGATCGTAATCGATCGCCCCCACACGGGTCGGCGTGGTGTTGTCCTGGAACTCGATCGATCCGTTGCCGGTCGTAGTGCCCAGGATCGTGATACCGTGATCGCCGCTGCTTGTGGAGCCGAGAACGAGGTCATCGGCCGACCCAAGGGCATCGGAGATGTTGGCGGTGGTGAGCGCCATGGACCCACCGCTGTTCATCACAACGCGAAGCGTGCCCTCCAGCCAAAACTCGAATTGCGTGTTGTTGTGGTCGTAGGTGATGCGCCCAACGTCGGCCGCACCCCCATCCGTGAACAGGATGTGTCCGTCGGAGGTCGTGCCGGAGACGAGGGTCAGCCCCGTGGCGCCCGCTGTCGTGCCAAGGACGAGATCGGCGGCCCAGCCGGGCGCATCGGCAAGCGCGGCGCCGGTGCCAACGAAGGCGCCGTCCGTGATGATGTTGCCCGAGGAGTCGATGTCCGTGACGCCTGTCTTTTCGACGTAGATCCGCCATAGTTGATCGGTGAATCGATACTGTAGCGCGGCGGTCCACTCGTTGGCGAGATTGTTATCGCTGACGCCATAGGTTGCATTGCCGGCCGAGCTTGCCTGGATCTGCATCCCGCGAGAGCTGGAGAAGTCGCCGATGACAAGGTCATCCTGTGCAGCCTCGGCATCCGCCGGGTCACCACCGGCAACCGACAGGGCGCCCGAAACGAACACCTCGTATCCGTACGTCGCGCGGCCCGTGGTCCAGTCATACGTTCGCACGTCTCCGTTCGCGGTGCCGTCCGCGTTGCGGCGCTTGAGGACCATGTCCTGGGTCGTCGCCTCCCAGTGCTCGATCCAGTGCGAGTTGAGCCCCGAGCCCGAGTCCGTGCGGTAGTGGTGCTCGAACGTAGCGAGGTCATCCTTTTGCCAGAAGGCATCGGCCGAAGATCCACCTCCACCAACCGTGAGTTGGGCAGAGTTGTCACTGAGGATCAGGTTGTTCGCGATCGTGAGCGCCGAGGAGGTCCACGTGCCCTCCTGTGTGCCCTCGATGATGAAGAACATCTCGGGCGAGTTGTTGTTGTATCCCCAGGCTCCGACTTCGGTGCCGGCTGTGTCGGTGATCGAGACCTTTCCTGCCGTCGTCGCCGACGTGAAGATCGTGACCCCGGCCGCGGCGCTACCATCACCGATGCCGACATCGGTTGCGCCGGTGACCGCATCGGCGGCCTCGAACTGATTCACGTAAAGGGTGTTCGTGAACGCCGTCCCCCACCACAGATTCGTGGCGCCCAGGTTGAGCCCGCCGGTCACAAACGGCGCCAGGGCCACGGGGGTCAGGTACATCTCGCCCGCACCGTTCGCGCGGAACGTGAACGAGAATGTCGATTGCTGGTATTCGATCGCGGCACGCTTCGTCGTGCCAGCGTCGTCCGTCCAGAACAGGCCGCCGATGCCGGCCGTCGAGGTGTGCAACGTGATGCCGGTGCTCCCCGTTCCAGCCCCCGCAACGATCGCATCGCCAGCGACAACACCATCGGCGACCGCAGCGCCATCGACCGCGATCGATTGCGCGAAGACCTGATCTCCGGTGATGTCTCGGGTCCCGTCGACCAACGCCGCCCAGGTGTGGTCGGAGGGGTCCGCGAGTCCCGTGAGTGCGCCGTGGTCCAGCGTCAGGGACAACTCGAAGTCCTCCCACGTCGCGCCGTTCCACCTGACCACCTGGCCGGACTCATCGTCGATGGCCACGATCATGCCCAGGGATGGCGTGGTGAAGTCCCACGACGATCCATTCCACTCGGCGATGTTGTCCTCCTGGCCAGTCCAGTCACCCGTCGCCGTGGCCGCCACGATGTAGCGGTCGCCGGTGGTCGGTGCCCCGGGTGGTCCGGTCAGATCGCGATCAATAACGCTGTCCTGCCACTCGATCAGTTGGACGAGGTTGTCGACGTAGGACTTGGTCGCAAGATCAGCAGCCGCCACCGGGGTGACGCCCGCCACCGTGCCCGTGAACGCGCGCGAGCCATCGACCAACGAGGCCCAGGTGTGATCTGCCGGGTCGTCCAGACCCGTGAGTGCGCCGTGGTCCGCCGTGGCCACAGTGACCCATCCCGTGTTCCCTGCGCCGCTCTCCTTGATGTAGAGGGTCGTGCCTGCGCCGCCGTCGGTACGCCCCCACAGCGAGGACACACCGGCCGTCACCACGCCCTCAGGCGTGCCGGTGCCGGAACGGATCTGCATCGCGTTGCCGACCGAGATTCCGTCGCGCATCAGGATCGGAAGCGACGCGGTGCCGCCGACCTCCTCGCCGTGGATCCACGCGATGATCCTGGCCTGGAAATTCTTGTCGGTGTTCGCCGTCTTCGCGGTGTACTTGGTCCGCGAGTCAGACGGCACCGGGGAGGGGACCTCCTTCGGGTCGTCGACGCGGTTGATCTTGTTGACCTCGTAGGCCAGCCACGCGGCCGTGGCATCGTCGAGCGGATTACCGGATGGGGTGATGTCTGCCATGGTCTGCTCCTAGACGATCGTGACCGTGATTCGTGAGGCGTCGGAGATCAGGATCTCGTCATCTGCCACGGTGATGTCCGCGGCGGTGAAGGTCGGCGTGTCTCCTGGGTTGGGGGTGTCGTCGGTATCGATGACGGCATTCGCGACCCCGGGGACCGCGTCGTTGATGGGCTTGCCGAGTTGGTACCGGTACAGGTCGTCCGCCATGTTCAGGTACCCATCCCCCGTGGGTCCGAGGTACAGGGCCACTTCGGTTTGGATCGCCGTCGCCGGGTCGCCGGTGGTCGGGAACCCCTCGCCGGCTGTTACCGTGATGTCGAGGTGAAGGTATCGCTTGGTCGGGTGCGAGACCCCGATCGACACCGTGCCGCCGCCCCCTTGCGGATCGGTCACCGCAACGAACGCGTCCCCATGCGCCTTGATCCCGGCGGGCTTGCACGCTGCGATCTGCTCGGCGATGTCGGCATCGTCCGCGGTGTCGTTGTCCGACAGCACGACGGCCTCGAAACTATGGGGAGGACGGCCGGCGCCGTCCGTCACGTCGGACTCGTTCTCGAACACCCGGCACTGGGTCGCGGCGGTCACGTTCTCCAGGATGGCGTCGCGGATGGCTTGGGGGGTTCCGCACCCGTCGGCGTTGAGCGTCTGGAGGTGACGGGCCCGATAGTCCACATCCGATTCCTGATCGCGGCCCACCGTGGCATCGGCGCTGTTGGTCACGCCTGTCACGCCGGTGATCGGGGTGACGATGGTTTGGATCGTACCGGCCACGCCGGTGATGGCCCCGGTCTCGGTGGCCGTGGCTGCCGTGCGTCCGGCCTCGAACTCATCGAGGAGTCCCGCGGTCGTCTCGGAGGTCGTGAGGGCGACCAGCCCGATGTCGGAGTCGACCACGATCAGGGCGTTCCCGCTGGAGTCGTTGCCGCCCAGGGTCGCCGTGGCCTGGCTGCCCAGGTTGATCAGGTCTCGCAACTGGACCGCCACGGAGTCGACCGTGTCGACGCCGGTGTTGACGTAGTTATAGGGCGTCGCGCCGATGGTGATCGTGTGGGTTTCCGTGTCGACCGCCGACAGGATGCGCACCACGTAGACCTCGGACGAGTCGTCGGCGCCGATGGCCCCGGCGAGGTCGCTGGAGAATCGGCTCTCGTCGATGTCGTTGACCGAGGCGATCGATGCAGCCGGTAGGACCGTGCTCGGGGTGCCGTACCAAACGAGCGACGCCGTCGAGGCCAGGGCCGGAAGTCGGGTCTTGCCGAACAGGTCCAGGATCAAGTCGAGCGCAGTCCCGCTAGCCGTGCGGAAGTAGCCGGCGGAGTAGACATCGGCGCTCCCATCCCACAGGGTCGACATCACGATCGCCAGGCAGTCGATGATCAGGCCGTCGGGCGTGTCGCTGGACGTGTTGACGTTCTCGCCGTGCTTGTCCTTCCACAGGTCGACGACGAACGCGCGGGCCTCCGCCAGGGTTGGGGTTTCGAGCCCCTCGGTGGTGAGTTCAAAGGTCGCCATGGGTTACGTCGCTACGGTGAATTCGTCCGCCACCGGGATCAGATCCCGGAGTTCGTCCACGTCGATTTTACCCGACCATTCCACATCGAGAACTCGGGTGGCCGTGTCCAGGTCGATCTCCATTGACTCAACCGCGACCACGCCAGGGGTCTCCAGCGCCACGGACCGGAACTCGCCATCGATCGCGATCTCGGTGCTGCCCTTCTTGAAGATCACCTCGACAAACTGCATGCCCTTGGACAGGTCCATCGGCACCTCGCCGCGGAACAGGCGGAAGCGGATCCGCACGTGCTGTGCAATCTCCTCCTCGCCGGTGATGCGCTGGAGTTGGCCATTGGTCCGGGTCATTTCGCCGGTCGTGGCGTCAACTTGCAACTGGCTCATCCCCCCACCTTGACCTTCTGCGACAGATGCAGACCCGCAAACGACTCCATGGGGACCGTGGGCGTGCCAGTCGAGCCCGGACCGGTGGTGACTCCCGTGTGGGTGTGGGCGTTGTACAGGGTCTTGAACGCGTCGCCCTTGACGACCGATTCCAGGGCGTCGGCCCCGAGCTTGATCGATGCCGCCTCGATCTCGAACTCACCGGGGCCAGTGATGGTGATGCGCATGGTCGCGGTCCCGTCCTCGCGGCCCACGCGGAACGAGCCGGCGGCCGGGGGAAGCGGGTTCGACGCGCTCGACAGCCCGAGGATCACGACGGCGTCGCTCATGTCGTGCATGCGGAGCGAGTCGGGAGGCATCGGCGGCGCGCCCTGCGCGCGGAGGATGAACTCGTCGATCGACCGGTCGGCGATCCCGAGCATGACTTCATCCCCCGGGGACAGGCTGCCCCAGATGGCGATCCCCCCGGCGCGCGGCCACAGGACCGGGCAGTTCGGGATCGGCTGGATCGCGTGAGGCACGCCGAGACCATCCTTGAACATGCGAGTCGGCTGGCACGTGGCCACGGGGCCGAATGGTCCGGCCTCCAGGTAGGACACCACCGTGGCGGGCACGAGGGTGCGGATCCGCTTCTGGAGGCTTGTCAGGGCCCGATGGATGGCCGAAATCTCGTCCGCCTTCTCAGAGGTCACAGGAGGCTCCTACAGTCGTTCCACTACGGCCCATGCCAGCGTTCGTCGATGGGCACACCGCCCAAGGAGAAGCCGTCTCCGGGCACCGAAAGGTGCAGGTTGGCCCCCGCCCACTCCCCGACCTGCGACCACGCCCGGGACCCGGGGCAGCCGTACCGGTTGGGTTTGCCGCGCTTGTCGCGCCCCGCGATACGATGGGGAACGATGGCCTCGACGTACCCGCCCAGGTCGCGCACCTCGCGGCAGATCGATCGCACCTCCTGCCGGCACGCCTCGATCTGGGCGGCGCCCATGCGCCCGCGGCCGAACTTGTCCGGCTTGTACCAGCGGCCATCCCCGTCGTTGCGCTCGAAATTGCCCGCAATCTCGATGCCGATGCAGTGCCATGGGGCGCGGTCGAACGCATTGGTACACACGAGCCGGGTAGGCAGCGGGTGGACGCGGAGGCGCCTCCCGGCCGGGGTGATCAGCCGGTGACACGTGGTGTAGTGCCAGCGGTTCGAGGAGTCCTTCCGCTCGACCCCCATCTGATGCAGGCCGATCGCAACGCGGCGCTTGGACAGGTCGACGGGCCGCCAGCGGGTGCGCTTGATCTTGTTGTTGTGCCGGTAGCGCGTCTTCGCCGCCTTGTCCTCCATATCGACCACCGGGTAGGTGACCGGGGGCTCGCTCGGCGTGTTGGGGTCTTCGAGGTCGTCCGCGTGCGCGCGGTCCGCCATCGCCTGCGCCTGTTCGTCCCGGTCGACTGCCTCGAAAAACTCGCCCCATTCGGGTGAGCCATCTTGGAGCGCGCGGATCAACTGCCAGGGCCAGAGCATGGGACGATCATACCGGCGAAAGGGAACGGAGGTAAGCGACGGTGCGGTAGGTGCCGCCTCGGTTGTCGCCCGAGTGCTCCACCGCCTCGCACCGGTACGCGCCGGCAAGCTCCGAACTTTGGACCGTTACAGATCTGCCAACGCGGATCTGGGGATTCAGGAGCGCCTCGATCTTCACGCCGTCCGACTCCGTGCGCCTCGGCTTGCGGAGGAGTTGCACGGTCGCCGGCGACGGCAGTGGCGACACGAACACCGGCGGACCCGGGAGCACGCCGGCCGGGATGTTCTGGGCGGGGATCGGGGCGTTCACGATCCACAACTCGCCATCGTCGACGAACCACTCCAGGTCCAGGCCAGCGCACAGGGTCGACAGAAGATCGGACGCCTTGCCCTGGGCCACGAACCCGCGCTTCGCTGTCCAGTCCCCAAGGGCCGGAGGTGGTGCGGCGGGGATGTTGCCCCCGGAGAACCCCATCGTCTTGACGAGGTAGGCCGCAACGGCGAGGCCGGTGGTGTTCTGGGTGAAGGACTTGTTCGCCACGCCCTTCTCGATCCCCAGCCCGCCGTCGGTGGCCTCGATCGTGGTGACCCAGTCGGTGCCGGTGTGGACCGAGTCGACGCGCATGGCGTTGCCCTCGAACACGCCACCGAGCGCACCGGAGTACCCGGCCTCAAGCCGAAGATACGAGTTCCCTGTCGCGATCGCGGCAAGTTCCGCCGTGGCGAACGCGGCCAGGCGCTGATCGACCGCGGGGTTGGGTGGGGCCCATCCGTCCGGGTCCTTCACAGCGGCCGCCGCCAGGTCGCGGCTGATCTTCGACATGTTGAACGCCTGGACCGTGGCCACGTTGGGCTCGGGGGTGATCGACTTGCTCACCCGGAACTTGATCCGCAACTGCGGCGGACCCTGAACCCCGGGGGTCGGCGGGAGGATGATCGGGTTCGCTGTGATCTGACCTGCCAACGGCGTCGTCAGCGTCATCCGAGCGTCGCGCCGGAACTGCCGCAGCGACGCCATCAGAGTACCTCGGTATCGGTGCCCACGTGCGACGCGACATCAGCCGCGGGCCGATAGATCAATCGCAACTCGCCGCGCAGGTCATGGCGTCCGGCGTGCCGGTCTTGGCCGCTCGTGTCCTCGACAAACAACTGTCCCGGCGGGAAGTCGGCCGAGCCGAACGGCCCAAGCAGGTCGGTGCCTGTGACAAGTGAGAGCCCCTTGGCCAGGGCGGTCCCGTCGTCCTGGGCGATGTGCAGGAACCATCCGCGCTTGCGCTGATTGAAGTGCAACTCGAACCGGTAGAACACGTCGTCCAAGCGCGACCGCCAGCCGTACCCGGGCCGGTCCGTGCGGAGGGGGGCGAGCATCATCTGGTCCGCCATCAGATCCCCGCCGTTCCCTGGCTGCCGAGTTCAACGAACCCCAGCCCGCGCTCGGCTTGCGGGGCGAGGTTGCCGGCCTGGTCGACGAACGCGAACTCAACCTGGCGCAGCACGAGCGTGATGAAGGATACCGTCGTGCGCTCGCGATCTCGCGGGAGGGTCATGCGCTGAATCAGCATGTTGTTGTATCGCTTGAGCGAGGTCACCACCGTGAACGGGAGTTGCGTCGCCTTCAAGGCTTCGAGTTGAGTCCAGATCGTGAGGTGCCGAGTCGGCAACCGGTCGGCCAGGAAGTTCGCCGGGGCATTGCTGTGGGCTACCTCGATCGTGAGCACGGTGGGCCGGTCCTGGACGTGGTCGACCACGAGGCCTCCGCCTTCAATCGGGTTGTCCGTGATCTGCGATTCGTTCGTGTGCTCCTCGCGGACCGTGACATCGGGGATCACGATCGGAACGCCAAGGAACTGCGGCCGGTTGTCGGTGAAGATTGCGAGCGAGAGTGCCATTACGGGCTAACCGCCTCTCCAAAGTGGGTGAACACGCGGCGCCACCGGGGCTCGATGGCGGTCCACACCTGTTGGGCGAACTCCTTGGCCTTGTCCTCGTTGTCGAGGTGGTCCATCACGCCGGGCGGGATGGTGACGTTGATCGTTGTGTCGGCCGTGAAGTTCTGCTCGACGCGCTGGAACGACGGCGCGGCCGTGGCCGATGCGCCACCGCCGAGGCGGGAACCTGCGCCGGCCGCCTCTCCCTCGGGCGAGAACAGGTCTCCGAGCGTCGCGGGGCCGTCGGGGGCCTTGGTCTTGGCGTCCTTCTTTTTCTTCCTGCCGCCACCTCCGCCACCGCTGAACTGTGCGGTCTTCCCGATGGCGCGGGCGCGCGTCGACCCCTCGCCGGCCGAAATCTCTCCAGACTCGACCATGCGGGCGATGTTGTCGATCTGCCGCCGTTGCTTGCCGCGGGCACGGCCGCCAAGTTTTCGGATCCTATCTCCAGCCGAACGCCGGCCCGCCTTGTCCGCGATCGACGCGTTGAGGGCGATCACCTTGTCAGCCTGGGCCTGGGCTGCGACCTGTCGATTGAGTTCGGCGATCTGTGCCGCCGCTTGCTGTGCACCCCGGGCAGCCTCGGCCCGCGAGAGGGCCTCTCGACTGAGGCCCTGGCCCTGGAGTCCCCGAACGTTCGTCCTTGGGACACCGCCAGCATCCTCCCCCCCCGCGAGCTTCGCCGCCTGGCCGATGACCTGGACCACGCCGGGGAGTCGTTCGGCCAGCGTGATGATGCGTTCGATGCCGTTGGACACGGTATCGATCACCGGGATCACGCCCAACATGATGCCCTTGAACGCGTCCCATGCGACCCGGGCCGCACCGGTAGACTCGTTCAACTCGTCGACCTTCATCGAGAGTTCTTTGGTGTCTTTGATCAGGGCGCCCGCGGCCTTGATGAGATCGATCAGGGCGGGGAGGACATCCACGGCCGCCTCGGCCATGTCCTCCAGGATCCGCGGCAGGTCCTGCTGAATGAAGGCCTCGTTCTCGGTGACGAAGTCGACGTCCTTGTTGATCAGATTGTCGATGGCCGGGGCCAGTGCGGCGCCCATGCGGTTCTTTGCCCCCTCCACGACGGTGTCGAGGTCGAGGATCGAGTCCGTGAGTTTTTCGGCGCCAGACAGTGCGCCCTCGCCGAGCACTCCGCCCAACTCCTCGGCCCGGCCCATGACGGCCTGGTAGAGGTCATCGAGCGTG
>JAAOEI010000462.1_pt1 | contig 15673 bp, 17 predicted proteins | sample 7059261 | NCBI WGS metagenome assembly JAAOEI01 (sample SAMN14008812, study PRJNA610033) | viral metagenome | isolation source: viral particles filtered from seawater | place: China: Hangzhou Bay, Yangshan Deep Water Harbour | collected 2017-10-31
GAAGACCGAACGCGCGGTGAATGAGCATGGCGCTCTGGCGAACCTCAGCAACAGCCTGATCGGAGTTGTAGGCGTTCGTCAGGTTGGTCGTGAACGGCATACGCCATCCGCCGATAGCCGAGCGGACCTTCTGCGTGATGTCGCTCTCTCGCATGTCCGTATCGCTACGCGTGAAGTTCTTGTCGAACGTCGCGCGCGTTGCGGCAGCGAGGGCAGCCTTCTCGTCGAGGCCCATATACTCCTGACCCACGCGGGCCAGCTCGAAGAACGCCTGAGACTTCTCGTCGACATGCTGAGCGAGCAACTGCGGCGACTTGCCGTTGAGCCTCTTGTAGAGGTCGTAGGCCTTCGTGAGTACCGGAGGCGGGTCACCGCCAGCAGCCGTGACAGTGCCTGCAGCAGCGACGGAGTTCTTGAGCAGCTTGGACCACTCTTCGTTCTTCATCAGTGACTGCTGATAGACATGCACCTGCGCAGCGAGCTTCTCGTTCTGCGAGGCCTCGTCATCGCGGCCGGCATACTTCTGCTCGATGTTGCGCATCGCCTGCTCGACAGTCGCCTTGCGAATGTCCTCAGCGCTCCACGTCTCTGTCTCGCCCCTCTCGTTGATGATGGTCGTGTCCTGAATAGCGAACAGCGAACCGGTGGTTAGCGCCGGCAATCCGACCGCACCGATGTGACTGTTCTTCTGGCCCTCGACCTGTTGCTTTAGGCGTGCCTTCTCAGCTTCCTTCTGCATGTGCTCGACGCGGTTGCGGTGCTGGTTTTGCAACGACAGCACGTTCTCGTCAGAGAGCGCCTCAGGGAACTCTTTCCGATACGCTTCCAGCTTCGTCTTGAAGTTGGGGTCGCCACCATGCGCGAGATTGTTCAGCTCCTGCAGTCGATCCAGATTATCCGTCCGCGTGCGTGCGTTGTAGCTCGCCTCAGCCTTCGTGATGATCTGTGCGACCTGACCGCCGAGCGTCGTACTATCGCGCAACGAACCAAGCTGCTGGCCCGTTACCGGGTCCGTGCGAGGCGCATTGAGCAGCCCCATGAACAGCTTGTACTTCTTCTCGTAATCAGGGTCGCTCTTGTTATCGAGGTCAGCGATGCCGCGACCAATGAGCGTGACGAGCAGCTTCTCCTGCTCGGGCATAGGCTTGTTGCCAATGAGCTTGATCGTGCCCATCGACTGGCGCAGCGCGTCGAACGCTTGTGCCGGGTCCACGTTCTTATCGAGGGCGAGACCGACCTGCGACTTGAAGTGGTTGAATATCATCTGATCTTGGTTTTCGAGCGTGCGCCCAGCGAGATACTTGGCGTGCTCTTCGCGCAGCGAGGCGACACCAGCGGTGATGCGCTCGTTGTACTGAGAGGCGAACTGCGGGTTCTTGTTCGCTTCGATGTCGCGGCGGAGGTAGCCGTTGACCCATTCGTCGAAGTTGCCGGTGTCCTTGTCGAACTTGCCTTCCGCGAAGTCCTTACGCATCTGCGTGATGCGCTCTTCTGCGGTCTGCGAGCCGAGCATTGCGCCGCCGAGACGCTGGGACGCGGCGTCACGAAGCGACGGGTCATTGTTCAGGACCTCAGCGCGCTGCTGTGCATTGAGGCCGGTGAGCGCCCGCGCAACCTTGTCAGGCGCGTTCTGGCGGTCGAGGGCCTGCTGTGTTTCAGCGAAGCGCGTGAGGACGGGATTGAATGCCTGCAGGGCTGCAGCGATACGCGTCAGCTCGTTGTCCTGATCAGGCATGGCCGGACGGAAATACGTCTCGACCGGGGCGGCAGACGGCTGCAGTGCCGGGATGCGAGCAGGGTCCTGAACTTGTGTGCGCATCTCGCCAGCGCTGCGGCGCGCGTCAGGGTTGTCCTGCGGGTTGCCGCGCAGGCCGGGTAACAGGGCCATCTGTGCCTCTTATCGGGGTGTGGTGCGGAGCTGACGGCGCGAGTAACTGTCGTAGGAGCTGACGCCAGCAGCGGCGATGCGCAGTCCTGCGTCGATCAGCGAAGGCTGCTGCCCGCGCTTGACGGAGTTGATGCGATCAACGGTCTGGTAAGTCTGCCCGCGCTTCTCGCTTTCGAGCTGCTGCAGGGTATAATCGGTGTTGCTGTCGATGTTCGCGTTGGCACGCGCAGTGCGGGAGCCGAGGTCATTGAAGAGGGCATCGACCGAGAGACCGGACACGCCGCTCTCGCCTGCAGCGACCATAGCCGTTGCTTGTGCTGCGCGCCTGTCGAGGTTGTTCTCGAACTTCTTATTCGCAGCCGCTTCCTGCTCCTGAATGGCCCTCGTGTTGAGGTCGCGCTGCTTGTCAGCAAACGCGTTCAGGGCATTCTGGCGGTTCTGCTCATAGGCCTCATCTTGTGCATCGGCAGCCTCTTGCTGGCCAACATATCCGACAGCAGTGGACAGCGCACTGATGGCGAACATTGCGCCAGAGAGTGGGTCACACATTGTCTATTCTCACAAATTCGATGAAGGGGCGAAGCTCGACGCCGAAGCGCTCGTGCCTCTTGATGAAAGTGAACCCCAGCCACCGGAGCCAGTTGATGTGGACGGTATTGCGCTCGTCGACATAGTTGTGCAGCAGCTTGTACTTCTTCTGCCACATATCGACGCCTGCACGAATGTTGCGCAGGAAACGCATCTTGCACCGTTCTAGGTCGTTGGTGGCGAGCATCCACACGCTTCCGCCGAAGTCCGGCATTCGTGTGACGCCCGCCATCGCGAACGGCGTTCCGTCCTCAGTGAGCAGCGCGATGCACTCTTCGCTGTGGATCAGGCCGAGAGCCAGCATCTCGAAGGGCCCCTTACCGGACGCAGCTTTCAGCTCACGTCGGTCAGCCTCTCGCATGTTGCGGCCAACAGCCCGCACATCATCAGCAGTTGCATCGCGATACAGCATCACTTTGTCTCCTAGAGTGGGGTGTTTATTAGGGCTCGATTACGTCCGTCACGTCCGCGTAATAATCGTTGGTGTTGCCATCGAAAATCATTGCAGACGGCGTGTAAGCAATCTTGCCGTGGAGCTTTCGCAGCGCGCTCGTGCAGTTGCGGAAGATGCCATCATCAAGGAACGCGCGAGCGCCCTGACGAGTACGCAAGCCAACGGCCAGGTTCTCGAACCGGTTCATCACCGACAGGCATGCAGTGGACTGACGACGCAGTTCTATGCCAGAGCCGAGGCCCTTACCCGGCCCGAAGATTTCGGTGCCAGTGAACAAGCCCTGCGCAGCGTCGAGGACGATGCCGGTAATCTTGTTCTGGAAGAGAAGCTGAATGCGCCGCTCACCGGAACCTGCGGCCCACTTGTAGTGGCAGCTATCAATGTCGAAGAGCTGTATCTTACAGCGCGACTTCACATCGAATACGGTGTTGCGGTTGCGTGCGGAGAAGCGGCAAACGCCGCCAGAGAATTGCCCGAGGGTGTCGAACTGCGCGCCGGTCTCGGAGAGATTGACGTTCAGGTCGTAGGCATCGAAATAACTGTCCTTGATCGCGAACAGGCCGGTCGGACCGGCGTCAAGGTCAAATCCAACGAGTGTCAGTGCGCAGTTAGCATACGCCCATCGGCCCACAATAAGGGCCCCACCAAGAACCTCAGAGCGCACGTCCAGCGAACGCGCACGCTTGATCGTGATGTCACCAACAGCGACGTAGACACCAGCCTTGAAGGTGATGCTTCCGTCGCCGTCGTGATAGCGGATGATGTCCTGCCACGGATCACTCGGCGTGACCGAGATATTTCCGGTATACATCGAGGCTTACGCCCTCCGTGATCTGATGTGGAAGAAGCCTTCCCATTCAGCGCTCAGGAATGCGCACGGGAAGGGACTGTCGTTGACGAGGTCGATTGTGACGCCAGTGTTCTGGGACTGGACTGGGAACTTGAACGAGCCTTCCTGAATGCCCGGTTTGCCAATCTGCGAGAGGACCGAGCCAACCACGCGACCGCTGAACACATAGGAGTATGTGTCCCTGCCGACCGGCGTGACTTCCGCACGGAAGTAGCCCGTATGACTGTAGGCGACATTCATGTATCGAACCTGCAGTCGGCCCCCTGTGATTGCCTGCTCGCCACCACCCTTCGCCTGCTCGCGCATGACTAGCGGAGAGAAGCGATAGCGGAAGACGTAGCGCCTGCCGAAGAAGAACTTGGTCAGGTTGCCTGTCACAGTGATCAACGTCGTACTGCCGACCACGCTATGCGTGAACTGCAGTTGCTGCCCCGGCTTGAACGTCGCATCGCCGTGCCATGCATAGAGCTGGAACTGCGTTGCATCGACGAGCAGATAAGGGACAATGAAGGTGGTCTGATTGGTGCCGGCGTTGTACGTCCGCGAGCCAACACCGGTCTCGTCGACACGGCGATCCAGATGCACAACGAATGTGCCTCCAGTGTCCGTGCGCCCGGGCTCAATGTCCATCGACTCGATGTAAGTCCCGTCTGAGCGAGACACGACAAGCCACACGCTTGACTCGATGAAGTCCACGTTCAGCACAGTGTCGCCGGCAGGGAACTCCCATTCGGACCATGCTGACTGCAGCTTCTCGTCGCCACCCCAGTAATAGCGATAGGTGAATACCTTGTTCGGGCTGTTGGCGCTCAGCACCGCGACGAAGTCTTCGTTCGACGTGGTAGCAATCTTGAAGACGTTGCCGGTGATATACTTCGGGCAATGCGCAGTGACTTCTGCGGCGTCGTTCGTCTCCACGTCCTTCGACGCAAAGTATTCCCTGATGCCAGTGAACTGGCCGCGAGGAATTGCGAAGTAGACGTTGCGACCGGCACCGACAGGCTTCGCGCGCAGAGAGCACTCGAACTCGGTTGTCTGGTTCAGCGCAGCAGTCTTCGGCGTCAGTAGCTCCGCGCGCCCGAGCTGGAACTGCGTTTGATCGGAGAACAGCAGCAGGGTCTCGTTGAACGGAATTGCGTGGCGCAGGATAGAGACCTTGACGTGCGATGCCGCAATGTCGATTGGGTCTGTATCGAGAAGCTGGATGGCGCTCTGCCGGAAGAAGTTGAAGAAGCCTCCCGCGCGAGACATGATGACGTTCTCGTCCGCGAGCAGGCCGAGCCTGTCACGGTGGAAGAAAATGTCGTTGATCTTGCGCCCGACAAATGACGGGAACGGGATTGTCGTGGTATCGCCAACCTTGCGGTCATCCCACGTTGCGCGCTTGAACGTGAACGTGCCACCGCTCTCGCGAACGAGAACGTGAGGCATCTTCGACGCGTCGAGCCCGACAATCTCTCCTGGCTTTGCAGTCTCGCGCCACACGCCACCATAAGGATTGGTTGCGTCGGCCTCGTAGACCACCCAGTAGTCGTCAGTGTCGCTATCGGACGATCCACGCACGCGGAACTTCACGCCGTTCTTTGCCCTCGCGGGCAAGTCAGTGAAGCGCTGCACGGTGCCCTTCATGAGCTTCAACGCTTGGTCGGCCTGACCGTCCTTGACGGAACAAGTGAAGTCCGATGCGTTGGAGATATAGAGAGACGAGCCGAGGTTCTCGACAGTATAGCCCGTGGTGATGGGCGTGCCTGAGAATGACTGCGCAGCGCCAGCGCCGGCGATGGTGGTTATGCCAGTCGTCAGCAGCTCGAACAGCTTGGTGCAGATATACTCGGTCGTGATGTATTCGGCATTCGCTTGCACGGACGCATCAGGCGTCGTGAAGCTGGCCGTGGCGGTGCCGACGGTTGCCGTATACTTGGTCTTGTAAGCGCCCTGCCGGACCCAGATCAGGGCCTCGTAAGGACGCGTGCCGGACGTTTTCGTGGCGTCACTGGCGGTCGCGATAGCCTTGTTGAGGATGAACGTATAGTCGGCAATCGTGACGGCTGCGAAGCCATCTGCAGGCGATGCACTGTTCAGATAGCCCTTGCCGTCAGGGAACGCGACAGAGACTTCGGTGCCGTCGAGACGGAACACGCGAAGATCACCGGCGACTATCGTGACAACGTAGCGTTCGCTCGCGTCACGGTTGATCAGATGCAGATACGCGTTGGTGAGGGGAGAGGTCAGGAAGCGAGCCGAGTGCTTCGTCGGAGGCCTCTTCTTGAGACCCTCGACCACGGAAGAAAACCCATTCACCTGCAATTCGGCCTGCGAAGCGAGGCGTAAGGCGTAGGGCTGTTGGCTCACTCCACTGACGAGGTTTGGTATCGTCGTGGAGAAAAGGCTCATCTTGAAACGATGCTAAGGCCTGTTGAATTGTCGTACAGCACGTTGTACTGCGCGGCTTCGGTCTCGTCCGTCAGGAGAGCAACCTTTGCCTGCTTTACGCGGTCTGCGGTGAATTGGCCGATGGTCGGGGATCCAACCTTCTCGGACTGAAATAAGTGGCCGGCCAGCGTATAGGCGTACTGGCGCACGGGCTCGGGCAGCTCGTCGAAGTTGAGGCCGACCGTCAGGTGCGCCCTCACGGATTGCGTGAAGACGTATGTGTGGTTGACCGGATCATAGAGACGCGAGCCGCGCACGACAGGCTCAGCGCCGCCAGTGTTGTGCTCGACAATCTCCAGCTTCAACAAGTTGGTCGGAAGAGGAATGTAGCCGTTGCTGTCAGGCACCAGCTTATAGTCCTCTTCCCTGTTCCAAGCCCATCCCTTCGATTGCAGCTCACGGGACACGCTGCGGATCAGCGTCTGCGCGTCGTTCGCGTCCAAGTTACCGGACACTTGCGAGCTGTTCACCGGGCTCTCGCCAATGACCGCAAGCATGCGGTTGATGGCTTCAAGCTCGGTCGTCGGTGTGATGGGTGTCATTTATGCGAACCTTGGTAGCCCCTGAGGATATGCCTCGTAGGCGTCGTTGGAGGTCCAGATGATTTCGATGCTCGGCGGCACCGGGGGTGTTGGCGTGGAGCCGTTCCATCGCAGCACGCTCAAGTAACCCGCGTCGAACGCTGTGGGGCCGCAATCAAGCAGCGCCCACGTTGTTCCATCAGGGAATGTGCCGGACTGGCGAATGCCATCTTCATTGGCGATGCCAACGCCTTGATAGGCAGACAGCATCGTTGCAGCGTCGGCTGCCCTTAGGACGAAGTCGGTCATGTCGTGAGAGCCTGCACACGAGAGTCGGATAGACGCTGGCGGTAATAGGTGACAGACCTGATCTTTGCGTTCAGGTTCGTCGCCCCGGTCGGGCCCGCTCCGATGGTGAACTTGTTCACAGACGAGCCCCACGTCGATGCAACGGAAGCGACAGTGCCGCCGTTGTGGACGTTCGCATAGCCTGCCGCGCTGTAGAGCGTTGCCATCTTGTAAAGCACATCAGGCGAAACGGTAGGGGTGGATGCAGCCGTTGAGCCGGACACACCGGCAACGACGGCCTGAGCGCGCGGGGACGTCGCAGATACCAGAACGAAGTTGCGGTTGTTGTTCGTACCGTCAGACACTGACCACAAATAGCGCGAGGATGCACTTACGTCCAGCGCTTCCCATTCGACAATGAACGTGCCTTCGGTCGAGTTGTAGAAGTTCGAGAATGCCGAGCCCGTGATTTCCAGCGTCTCCGCAGCGCGCGCCACTTGGGCCGCTTCCGTGAAGATGCGCGAGGTCGACACCGCACCGTTCTCCGTCTGCACGAAGTCGACCGCGATGGCGTCACCGCTCGTCGCGATGCGGAAGCCGATGACAGGGTTCGCGAGGGTCTGCGAGGGAATGGACACGCGTGTCCATTGCGTCGTGCTGGTGACCGTGACGCTGGTCCACGTCGTACCGTTGTCCATCGTCATCTGGATGGTGCCGGTTCCGTTGAGGCGCTTCACGTCAGCCGCGAGGCAGCGTGCGCGGGACGCGTCCGTGATGGACTGCAGCACCGTGCCGTTCGCCGCTGTGGCGACAATAGAGCTGGCGCTGTTTGCAACGCCATCGACGCCTACCTGATCTTGGGCAGCAGTGACGTTCGTCTTGGTCCACACAGCGTCCGCGAGATTGCGGTTGTGCAGAGCATAGCAGGTGCGCGTCTCTTCGACCCACACGCCCTCGAAGTCGCCAGTGAGGCGATCATACGCGCGGCGCGGGCCGTAATAGGCCGCAGCGGTTGTCTCATAGTCGTCGACATCACGCGGAGCGGTCTCGTAAGTGACGGCGCTCAGGCGCGCATTCGTGACCGAACCGGTGACCGTGAGAGTGAGGGAGCCGGCAGTCGGCTTGAAGCGCAGGAAGACACGATCATTCGCGCTCGTGCCGACAATCGTGCCGGTCGCAGCGCCAGAGAGGACGATCTGGCCGGTGCCCTTGAAGGACACGATATGCCAAGCGCCTGTGACCGTAACGCTCTGCGTGGACAGCGTTGCCGAGTTCAGAAGAAGATTGTTTGGTGCAAATGTAAGCATGCGGTCAGGCCCAACAAGCGTAGCATGGGAGCCGCGCGCGAACGTAAGGCCGTAACTCACATACTGCCCGGGCGTGATTGACGCGAAGGGCAGATGCAGCGAAGGCGCTTCCAAACGAGCGTCATTCACGGTCGCGTTAGAAGCGCGGGCGAACGTCACGCGAGGGTCGAGAGTAAGTCCAGAGAAATCGAGCCTGAGAGCAGCAAGCGCCCCAGAGGACGTGCTACTCAGGAGCCTGCCAAGTAGGCGCTTGTTGATCATTAGACCATCTCGGTGATGAAGAGAGAGCCGTCAGCAGAGGCTCGAATGTTGCTGATGACGGTGCCACCAAGGATGGCGAAGTATTCAGTCTCGCCACCCGACAGCAGCATGTCGCCGGTCGTTGCGCCGGCAGCGAACTTGATGTGGCAATCGACGGTGGCCTTGATGCGCACGACCTGCGTCGTTGCAGCGACAGCCGCAGCACTCGTAGCGGTGGACGTGATGTTCACCTTCTGCGTGGTGCCGGGGCGCAGGGCCGGGATTGCATAGCCGGTTTCATCCATCGGCATTGTCATGAGGGGACCCCAAGAAAAAATAGGGGCCACCAGCAATGTGCTGATGACCCCTAAGGTGGGAGGTTATTGGCTTACGCCGTGGCTATTAGACCACGCCGTTGACCAGCTCGATGGCCGCTTCGGGACGCACGCCGCCGTGACCGACAGCATACTTCGCAACGAAGAGGTGACCCTGACGACGAATGTCGTACTGGCTTTCCATCGCGAGGTCCATGAGCTTCACAGTCGCGAGAGAGGACTTGTGCATGAACAGGCCGGTCGTGTTGGTGAACGTGCCCGCGTAACGGTTGCCCGTGCCGGCGTCGACAGTGCCGTTCGACACAACGCCCGAAGGCAGGTTGTTCGTCTGCACAATCTCGAAGCCCGCGAGGCGCGGCAGAGTGCCGTCAGCGAACGAGCCGGACGCACCCCAGTCCTTGTTCAGGTTGCCGGTCGTGGACGCGAGAGCCTGGAACTGAGCGGGGCGAACGAAGAACACGCGGTCCTCTTCGGGCACATCCTTCTCGTCCAGAAGCTGCTTCGCAAGGAACATTGCCGAAGCAATGTGCGAGCCGTTCGTGGCGAAGTTGGCCGAGCCGGGAGCGCCGGTCGTGTTGGTGCCGATGCGCGAGCCACCGGACAGGCCGGTAACGACGTTCGAGGCGCGTGCGGTGAGGCAGCCGAGCTGCAGAAGGTGCTTGTCCCACTGCTTGGCGAGCGCACGACCCATCTCGCTGGAGATAGGACCGCGAACGTCAAAGTGGTTCTTCGCTTCGTCGATGTTCGAGACGAAGGAGTGCGCGAGCAGGAGGTCGTCGATGGTGATCACGACTTCCGCGAAGTTCATGGACGTGCCAAGAATTTCGTTACCGGGAGTGTGGTAGGCGGCGCTCATCGTCCCATAGCGCGGGAACGAAGCCGACTTACCCGAAGTGATCGTGCGCATCGCGACACGGTCCTTGAGCTTCGTGGCCGTCTCGAACGACGCGAGAACTTCACCGCCAAAGACCTTGAGGAAGATGGCATCCACATCGCCAGCACCATTGATCTGGCCGACGCGGACGGGAGCAGCATTAGACATTATAAAACCTGTGTGTCTTGGAAGAGATGCTTCCGCGAACACCGCTCAACACGCGCACAGGATTGTCGGGACGCTGCCCCCTCAGGGGTCAGTCGCGCCGGTCGAGGCTGTGGTATGGGAGTTCTCAGGAGAGCGAGTGGTCACCGCCGAAAAGGCAAGTGTGACCTGCAAGACAAGGACAGGATGGCCGGAAGGACAGGGCTCGAACCTGTAACCACGGCGCTCAAAGCCGCTGCTCTACCTCACCCTAAGCGGGCGTTGAGCTACCTTCCGAATATCTTATTGGCAGTTGGCCGCACGGTTTTCGTTGTGCGACACAATCTGCTCTTTCGTGCCACGCGTGAGGACATCTCGGCGCGACGGCTTGATTGTTTTCGACCACGCGCACTCGTTGCTCACGAGCACGTTAGTCGCGGAAATAGGACTGCAGCTTGCGATCAAGCTCAGCGTCAGGAGTGGAAGAGACGCGACGATCAATTTCCTTCGCGACACTTTTTGCGCGCTGTTGGACTTCATCAGCTTGCCTCTTCACTTCGCTACGAGCCTCCTGCACGGCCCGATATGCGCGCCACTTGTCGATAAGCAGCGTGATTATGTTGAGCAGTTGCAGGAGGCCCGTTAAGTATTTCACTGCTTGGCCTTCTTCGAGAAGATACCGGCAGCCCACTCGATGATCCGATAGGCCTTCGCAACGATGTCGTTGTCGACCGGCGTCGGCGTCAGGTTCACGATGGCGACTGCAGCAGCGTGGACCGCGATAGCAGCGGCAACAATACCGTCCACGTTCGCGACCACCCAGTTGACGATGTTCATGGGTGTTCCTTACATGATGTTGGAACGCGCGAGCTTCGCAGCCACCGCGTTGCGGAATGCAGGATCAGTCTTGTACTGAGCGCTCTGCATGTCCTTGACCATCTGCGCGCGCGACTCGTAAATGTCACCGGCAGTGGCGGGCTTGTTGCCGCCTTCGATCAGGTTCGGGTTCTGGCCGACAGCGCGCGAATAGCGCCCATACAGACCATCGACAGCGAGCTTCTTCGCGGCTATCGAGACGCCGTCACCGGTCGCCTTATTGTACGCAATGATTTCCTCGCGAGAGAGGTTCTGCTTCGCCCATGTGAGCATCTGCGCGAACGTGTCTTCTCCGCCGGGAATATCAGCAAGTGCCGAGGCGCGCTCGCGCTCAGCGAGGACGACCTGACCTTCGATGTAGGAGTCGATGTCGGCGTCGGAGAAGCCAATCTTGTGCAGCTTCTCACGGCTTTCCTTCGTGAGGTCACCGTGCTGCGCAAACTCAGTGCGCAGTGCAGACATATCCAGACCGGCCTGCTCGACAGCAGCGGCAGCGGCCTTATCGGTTTCAGCCTGTGCAGCAGCGGCAGCCTTCTCAGCTTCCGTCTGTTCCTCGATAGCGAGGCCCTGAGGCTTCTCGGCAGGCTTCTCTGCGGGCTTCTGTTCGCCGGCCCCGAGCTTCTTTTCCAGCTCAGCGTATGCCGCCGCCATATCAGCCCACGAGTTGAACTTCTCGGGCAGTCCTTCCGGTCGCTCCGCATTCGCTGGAGGAACCGGCTGGCCAGAGGCTGCCGCCTGAGCTGCATCAAACTTTGCAGCCGCAGCGGCGTCCTTCTGTTCTTGTGTGAGTTCGGTCGACATTAGAACGTGCGCACTCCGACCATGATGCCATTCATGGACATCACGACCTGATGTTCGCCGGTCTTCGACGCTTCACGAGCGGCTTGCTCGGGGTCGACTGCGGCGGGATCAACGGGGGCCGGTGCCGGGGCTGCCGGGGCTACCGGATCAGCCGTGGCCGGCGCGTCAGCCGTCTTCGGAACTTCACTGACTGGGTTGGGCTTGAGGGCCATTTGCATCCTGCTGGTTTGCTGGGTTCATCTGATCGCGCAGTATCTGCATGGCGTTGGGGCCCAGCTTCTGCACGAGAGCCATAATCTGTGCCTGCTGATTATCAGCGGCGATTTGATCTTGGGTCTTGACGAGGCCAGCCATGTCGATGCCGAGCGCATTGCCGGCGCGCGTGATGTAATCGCTGACGTTGAGGTAATTCGCGACAGCATCCGCGCCGAGAGGCTGCAGCACGTTCAACAGCATCTGAATGCGGTTGAGGTCATGACCGCGACCAAGGGCTTCGAGGCCGGTCGTGATTGTCGGGCGAACAAGTTCCTTCGGCAGCGGCGGAAGCTCGCGTGCCTTCTCCATCTCGTGAATATAAATCTCGACGAGAGGAAGCTGGAAGTCCTGAGACAGAACGCTGTAGATGCCACCGAGGGCGTCTTCAAGCTCACCTGCAACGTACCTGATTTCCTCTGCAGTGACACGCTCGCCTGCACGTTGAACGGCGGCGTTGAGCATGAATGCATAGGACAGGCGCTGCTGGATCAGCTCGATGGTCTTGAGCGCGACTTGGAAGTCCGCGAACTTGTCCATGTGGAGCGTCGTCACGTCATCCTTATGGCCGACGCGGACAGCACCGTTCGGCGCTTCTGCAACGTCCTTGGCACGCGTGTTGCCGTTCGGATTGACGAGGATCAACAGTCGCGCGGAGGCTGCCGAACCTTCGACAATAGCCTTCGCGAGGCCTTCATAGGACTTGAGGTCGCCAAGGTATTCCTCGACGTGGCCACGTCCGTAATCTTCTCCGGGGATGCGGGTCCAGCGCAGGGCGAGCCACGGCAGGCGGTTCAGCGGATAGTGTCCGTCAGTGCCCGGGATGACTGTCCCAGAGATTTCCTGATGGACCTTCCAGTGATTGCCGTTGCGCCAGATGCGCGTGTAAATGTCGATTGACTTGTTCACGTCCGTCGAGGTCGTCTCCACCACAGCGCGAGCTGCAGGCGGTAATGTCGATGGCGCAACGCTTTCCTTCACGATGATTTCGAGAAGGTTGCCAGCGGTGTCGCGAGAGACGACGTAACTGTCGAGACGGAATGACTTGATACCGCCGTGCGGGAGAATGTGAACGAGCACGTTGCCACACAGCACGAGCTGCTTGATGACCTCGAAGAGCGCCGTGCGAAGGCGCGAGGTTTCCATCTTTGTGAGCACCGCACGCTCGAAGCTCGATAGAGCCTTCTCGACCTCTGCGCGCATTCCTTCGCGCTTGGTCATCTTCATGAGCGTGTAGTCGTCCACCAGCATCCGAAAGAACGGACGGTTCGGCGGGAAAAGGGCGAGCTGCAGTTTCGCAGCGAGATTGTTCACGCCGCGAGCGCCCATGCCCTGATGTGGTGTTGAGAGCTTTGTGCTCCCGGTCGAGCCCTCAGGGGGCATAAGTGCCGGGATTGTCAGCACCGCGCACTCGCGCGCCCGCTGTAGAAACGGGTCGCGGAGTGAGACGAGCTGAGTGTATCGACCGGCAGCACTCGTGGTGCTGGGGATCATCTCGATGCCTTGGTGCTGAAATTAAGTCGGGATATTCAGGCCGCTATCGCCAGTGCCGCCGAGGTCAATTCGGAGGCTGGAGCGGCCACGCCTGCGGGCGCTGACCATTGCGGACGAGCTGCTGCCTTCGGCGGGATCAGCTCCCTGCACGTCAGCAGCGGCTTGCGGAGGCGGCGGAGAGGGCGCAGGCTGTTGAGCCTGACGCGGGCGTTGTGGCATGCACATAGGAAGGTCCTGTTAGAGCACCTTCCCCATTGCGCCGTCACTCTGTTGAAGCTCGTGGTGCCGCCGCAGGAAGCTGATGACAGCCGCCACGCCAGCGCGATAGCGCAAAGCGTCGGTGCTCTCTTCCAGCCGGGGCGGGCCCAAATCGAAAATGGCTTCAAGGTGCTCGACGAGCGGCGCAGGGATAGGCGGGCACTCGTCGTGAATGTCTTTGGGAACACCTGAGGAAGGCATGATGGTTCCTAGAGTGGGTGGTAATTGGTCCTCAGCCGAAGCCGAGGACCGTTGCGACAGCGCCGCGCTGCAGCTCTGCCATTGTGCCTGTGTTCTCGATGACCGCGTCGAACGTGTTGCCTTCGAGTAGGGACTCGTAGGCTGGATTGACGGGCGCTTCGAGCGCGGACGGGCGGTGGATGCGGATCAGCTTGCCACCCATCTCGCGGATCATGTCGAACTCATTCGGGAACCGAACGTCGTCGATGACCACAGGATGGCCGTCAGCCCGAGTCTTCTCGACCGCCGCCCGGGTGGTGAGCAGCCAGAAGTCTTTGGAGACGGCGTGCCGTCCCCATTCAGTGCCGATGGTCTGCTGCAAGAACCTGGAGCTGACGCCGTTCAGTTGCGGGATAGGCTCTTCCTTCCGCGAGCCATAGACGCGCTCGTAGATTTCGTCAGGCGGTAGTCCTGCCGCGTCCAGAAGCGTGTCGACCATCCTCTTGAGCGGGCCCGCAAAAGAGACGATGCGCATACCCAGCCGCCTCTGCAGCGCCGTCGCCACAGTGCTTTTCCCGCTCTGTGCCGCTGGTGAGTAGAGCCCGATCAGTCTTTGCATGCAGTGCCTCGATATATTTGAGTGTGGTCTCCAGCCCCACGTCATCGCCGCGCACGCAGCGATAGTCCTCGTCGAGCCGATAAAGCAGGTGGTAGAGCTGGGCATCGACGAAGCGTGCGCTTTCCTCGCTCTCGCGCCGGCCTACAGGGACGTAGGGCTTCACGCGGGTGACGAAGAAGTTGACGTTGTCGAACAGCTTGAAGAGCTTGATGGCGTTATCGCCAACACATTCCTGTGCCGGCGGTGCGTAAATCTTGCCGAGCAGGATGGGCGAGTCGGTGACGACATAGTCCACCTTGCCGCGCAGGCAGGCCACGCGCGTGAACTGTTCCTGAGTGACGAGCGCTTGGTTTTCGAGCGCCTTGTAGTCACCGCGCCACACCAATTCCTTGGCATACTCGGTGACCAGCTCGACACTCATGCCGGCGCTCTTCATGCGATGGAAGACGCCTGCCGCCATCGTGGACGTGCCCGCGCCGGGGCCCGCAAAGAAGTTGATGACCTTCATCGTTGTGGCTCCCAGAGGATTGGACGCTTGTTCTTGAAGTCGTAGTCGCTGGCACGCAGGATGCGCGCAACACGGGCCTGCACGAGCGCTTCATGTTCATCGAGACCGGCCTTCTCATAGGCCTTCACGATTGCCCGCCACGCCTCGTCATGCGTGCCCCACGGCGGCGCAACGCCCATGAGGATTTCCTCAGCACGCTTCGGGCCAACCTTCGGGCAGCCTGAATATCCGTCTGTGGTGTCGCCTGTGAGCGTCTGCGTATAGTGCCAGTAGTCGGCGTCATTCTCGGACACGACAACGACTTCGCTTTCGAGGTCGCGGCAGTAGAGGCCGGGAATGCTCTTCATGTCCTTGTCGATGGACACGACAATCTTCTCGCCCTTGAGCCCTGACCATGTTGCGAGGATGCCCATGACATCGTCGCCTTCAAGGCGCGGGCGCAGGTACGCCTTGCGTTCGTTGATCAGCCACTCGCGGATGGGCTTGAGCACGAGAGGGCGCTTCACGTTGGCGCGGTTGCCTTTGTAGGTCGGCAGGATTGTCTTGCGGAAGTTGCCTTCGCTGTCGGTCAGGCAGAGCTTGTATTCGGAGGTTTCGAGCTTCGCCATCCATTCGTCTAGCATGGTGTCGAAGGCGTTCTTGGCCTCGTTCTCGTCAGCGTGCCACGTCCAGTAGCCGTCACCCCAGTTGGTGGCGCGCTCCACAGACGCAGCAGCTTTGAATGCGAGAACGTCGGCGTCGATCAAGAGAATGCGCGCCACTA
>JAAOEI010000463.1_pt1 | contig 15641 bp, 18 predicted proteins | sample 7059261 | NCBI WGS metagenome assembly JAAOEI01 (sample SAMN14008812, study PRJNA610033) | viral metagenome | isolation source: viral particles filtered from seawater | place: China: Hangzhou Bay, Yangshan Deep Water Harbour | collected 2017-10-31
ATGTGAAGGATGCCGATGGATCAATCAAAGCGGTAACGGTGTCGCTTGTATCACAGAATAAAGAGTTGAAACTTGCGACAGGCGAACTCGATGAAAACGCCACAGCATTCGATGATGCCCGATCCGAAGCCGACATATATTACGATGCCATTGTTTCCATGACAAAGGCACATGCTGATTTATCCGATGAAACAAGTACATTACAGAAAGAAATCGATACACTACAATCAAAAGAAAAGCTATCGACAAGTGAAAAAATCAAGCTCATAAATAAAACCGAGGAATTAAAAGACAAACAGGGAGAGCTTGAAGAAATAACGATCGCACTTAAAGAGGCAACAGATGAATACGGGGATTCCGCAGACCCCGCAAAACAAGCGCACCTTGATTTGGCAAAAGATGTCGCAAGCGACTATAAATCAATGGGAGATGGTTTTGATAAATTCATAGGCGATACGGTTGCGGGATGGATAGGATTAAAGCAGGACTCGGCAGATCAATCGGGCAAAATGCGCGAAAACTATGTTGATGATACGGTAGCAATGCGAGATCGGTCATCAAACGTATTTAGTTCGATGAGTGATTTATTTGGTAGTCTGTTCGCCGATAGAACGACCCGCGACATGGAGAAAGTAAGAACAGACTATGATGGTGAAACAGACAAGATGAAAAACAAGACATCAAGTGTATTTGGTGCTATGGGTGATCTTGTAGGGAGTCTATTCACTCATAAAGTCGAGGATGGATTCAAGGGGCTGAAAGACGCGTGGAACAACGCATCGGGCGGATTGGTAGACAAAGCCAAAGATGTGTTTAAAGAAATGGCGAAAAAAGCATCTTCGGATTTCTTTAACCCTGCATCTGACAAATTCCTTGATCTTAAGGCCGTTGGAAAAGCCGCATTCAATGATCTTGGTTCATTTGCAATTGACAAGCTCAAAGATATTGTCAAATCGAATGTGTGGAACACGATAAAAGATAAGTTCTTAAATCTTGAATCTCTTGGAAGGGGTGTAAAAAATATTTTAGGATCTGCATCTGCCGAGGGATCTTCGCTGTCAGGATTTATGGAGCATCTTAAAGGTAAGGCCGCATCACTTACCACAGCGGCAACAAAAGCGGCGGCGGCATTAAAAACTGTTACGCTTGGTAATGTAGCGAGCGGGGCGGCAAGTGTAATATCATTTTTATCCCCGTTCTTACCGCCATTGTTTATTGATGTATTTGGATGGGGTAAATTCGACTTTAAAAAAGCCCGCGAGGAAGAAGATAAATACGAAAAAGACAGAAAAGCACAACAGACATTGGACGCCGCTCGTGGTGTTGTAAGTGGTTTATATAGTGTATTGCGTAAGATGAACGAAAATAATGAACTTACAGGAAGTACGGCGACAAGCAAAATCAATGCGGCGGCAAAACGATTGACAGATGAATTCGGTGCTCCGATTGGAATATATGGTGGATGGGGCAATACAGTATCATCATGGCAAAGTGCAATCACACAGGCCGTCGCAAATGCTCTTGCCGCCAATGCTCCATTGCCATTCGCTGATCCCGGTTTTGTCATGAGACCATTAAAAGGGATGATGCAGGTAGCCGAGCATGAACCCGAATTAATCACGCCCATCTCAAAAATCGGGGATGTAATTAAAGCGAGCTTGGATAAATCGGGTATTACAGGCACGGGTAACAGTAGAGATATAACGATAAACTTAAAAGTACAGGCGTTGGATACAACGGGTGTTAATGATGCGTTGATAAGATTCACTCGAAAAACATTAATACCGATTCTTCAGGACGAATCGAGTCTCGGTACGAGCATAATATATGATGCGGGTGTCAACAAATTGTAATTAGAGGTTATTATGTCACAGGCGTTCGGCGTTACACAGCAGGGTATTGTCCCACGTTTTTTATATAATTTTGCATTATGGGATGGTGCAACACTCACAACAAATTCCGAGGTCACCACCCTTCCGGCGGCGAATCTAAAAAATGATGTTGTGAGACGTACTTGGCGTACTCTTGGCACAACACAAATGGCATGGACTGTATATGATGTGGGATCAACGATAACAATAGACATGATTGGGCTATTCGGCATCAGTTCAAATCTTACGGCAGGTATAACGCTCGAAGGAAATGATGCCGATTCATGGGGCAGTCCTGCATTTTCCGTTGGATTAACAGTCAACACCGATGCCGATGGTGTTATTTGCAACAGGCACGTATAGATTTTGGAGACTTACATTACAGGGAACAAACGACGCGACATATTGGGAAGTGGGCAGATTGGTCGCAGGTCAATACATGGCTCCATCATTGCCGATGAATATACCCGTTAATAGACAATTAATTGATCCATCTGTGATAAATGAGGTTGACGGTCAGCAGTATTACTCACGACAGCGTGATAAATTTGTGGTGTATTCGGCAAATTGGCAGGGGATTGATAATACTGACCGTCGATTGTGGGAACCCATGTTTCTGACTCGTGGAAATACAAAGCCCCTCGTTGCCGCCTTTGATCCTACAAATAGTGATCGCGCCGGAAAAGATGTTATTTATGGCAGGGTTGTAAATAATTTCATCGAGGAACTTCAGATGATGGAATACAACAGGAATTTCAATATTCAATTGGCTGAAATTTGGTAACACGTCATAAACGGCGTTTAAGCGGTTTTAATTTCGAATCTATCTATTGATACAATTAAAACATTAAAATTGATTCTATCACACGTATGACGCTTTAAAATGAGTTTTGACAATGGCTCTTGACACATCAATGATTTCAATCCCGATGACGATGCTTGTGCATATAAAATTATCGGGATTAACTTTATATATTGCTGATAAACACATAACGCTCGACGATGGAAATTATTACGATAAACGAATCAGCTTGTCGGGGCGTTTCGTACAACGATTTCAATCTATAACCGAAAACAAAATCCCTTTATCCACATTCACTCTGACCATTGATAATAAAGATGGTGTGTATAACGACTATCTCGCGGATTATGATTGGTCGATGAAAGAGGTAAACATCTGCATCGGCACGGGTACGGTGTTCGCCGATTACGAAATTGTTTTTAGTGGATTTGTAAAAAGCAACGGAGCAATAACGAAAGGGGAAAATGTATCGGTCATCATAGTTGATGCCGTTGAACATGACAATGTACATATTCCCACATCCGTTTATACGGTAGATGATTTTCCGAATCTCGATACGGTCCATTCTGAACAACATGCCCCGATATGGTATGGTGATTACACTATATCAGGAACGGGCATGTCTACATTGCCTATACCCGCTTATGCTATTAATGCGGCGGCAGATGGGACCACCTCGATCTTCGAGGTTGCGGGGCATACCGTCGGGGCTATAGAACAGGTACAACGAAACGGCACTATTGTTGCCCATTCTCTGATTTCTCTTGGCCCACGGGCACAATTCTCAATACCCACCTATGCGGCAGGTTCCGACATTGTTACAGTATACGGTATCGGAAAAACCGGAACGGGTATTAATCTCGGTGGTGTCACAACCCTTACACATCCCCTTGATATATTGTATGATTTATTGACCACCGTAACGGGTGTTACGACAGCACGTATAAATACCAATAATTTTTTGACCACGAAAGTCGCGACGTCCACATTGATGGCAAGGCGGGTAATAAACGAAGGAAAGCCCGCTAATGATTATGTGGCCGAACTCATCAACGAGATGAATTATGACATCTATATTGATGGCGGTTCATATCATGTGCAGGAACGTACTATCGACGCCACGACGACGACATTATTACGATGGGAAGATGCAAAAGAGCATCCGGTAGGAGTACCATTTTTACAGAAACACAAATCGTATTATATACAGGGTTTTTATAATTATCAACCGGCAAAGGATTATTTTCAAAGGTCAGTGGTAGCGCAGTCCCTTGTCGGTATCGCCAATACGGGCATGATGTTTGAACGCGAATACCCTATGTATTGGGTATATGATAACAGTCAGGCGTCAGATACCGTCAGCGTGGAAGTGTTGATTTATGACGATGAGCAGGAATATGTATACGGTGAATTTGCAAATCGGGCAATAAATCTTAAAGTCGGCGATACCGTCACGCTCGATCTCGCATATTGGAGCAATATAAATTATCAGGTGCGTGAGGTTGACAGGAACTATGATAATCTTACCACCCGATTAACGTTGTGGTCAATACCTGATGTTGATATACAAGCGTTACGTCCTGATTTTGTTACGGCTCATGTTAATCGTGGTGGTGCAGGAAATAATATAATTGATCTCGAATTCGATTATGTTCTGACTCTTGATTCCGGCGATTGGGAGGATGGCTTTACAATCGAGGTTCAGGCGACAGGTGCGGATACCACATGGTATACAATTGACGCCGCAAATTATACCGCAACCGTTGTCGATTCGCAGTATATACGATTTACGCTCGCGGGTTTAGATGTGCTGAATCTTCAGGCAGGCCACACCATCCGTACATCCTATAATTCAGGATCGGGCGGTATTAACAATCTATCGACATTCACCAACAATACAAACACGACCAACAATTCCACGATTGATCTCCTTGACTCACTGAAATCGTATTGGATTATGGATGAAACATCGGGCAATAGAACCGATGATTTCGGCGGTCATATACTCACACAAACGGGTTCGGTAGGATATTGGGATGGCGGTTCAGAAGATTATTCTGCCAAATTTATCAAAGGCGAAGGAACGAATTTTGAGCTTGCCCATCATGCCGATCATTTAGGTGGTGATGTGCATTATCTCGTGGCATGTCGTGTGCGTTTTAACTCAATAACAGGCGATGAAACGATTGTCGCGAAACGTACTGCGGCAGACAATGAAGTTTTTAGACTAAAAGTTAATACAGCGGGCAATAGGTTAGAGGCTGAATTTAATGACACGCTTGATAATTGGGTCACAGTCACAGCTAATACTTTTGGGGCTATAGCCGTTGACACGTGGTATCATATTTGGATGTGGCATGATCCCGATGCCAACGTATTCGGCATTAAAGTAAATGGCACGGAGGATACCACTGCTGAAACCGATGGACTGTCAACGGACACGGCAACACTCGTTGTAGGTGCTGAGGCTGATGAAACGCAACCTTTTGATGGGATGATTGATGATCTTGCTATTTGGCGAGGTCACAGTGCTGTGAAATCTGCCGATGAATGGACATCGTGGTATAATGCGGGAACGGGTAACAATTATCCTTTCGTGCCTAAAGACCTTACAATATCAACGGGCAACTTTGAATTTGAGAGAGCTATTGTAAGTCGTGGGGCGGCGGGTAATCATATTATTGACCTTCGTATGTCACACAATATCAACAGCCCCGGCGCAGACTATGAACTTGGATGGACGATAGGTGTTCAGGCCACAGGTGCGGATACCACATGGTATAATCTGTCAGCATCTACATATACAACGGCTTTACAGGATTTGAAATATGTCAGGATAACAAATGCGGGCAATGTAAAAGATTTTCAGGCATCTCATTCTATTCGTGTGTCATATAATTCAGCAACGGGCGATATAGAGCGTTCTTCGGATTCCACGGCACTCGCGACATTTACCAATAATACCACCGTAGAAAACAATTCCACAGTTGATCTCCTTGATTCGTTAAAATCATATTGGATCATGGATGAGACAACAGGCAATAGAACCGATGATTTCGGCAGTCATGCCCTTGTGCCGACAGGTTCGGTAGGATATTGGGACGGTGGAATCTCGGATTATTCTGCCAAATTTATTAAAGGCGAAGGAACGAATCTCGAACTCGCGCATCATGCCGATCATTTAGGTGGTGATGTGCATTATCTTGTCGGTGTACGGGTGCGTTTTAATTCTCTAACAGGCGACGAAACGATAGTGGCAAAGAGAGATGCGGCGGATACGGAAGTATTCAGACTAAAAGTTAATACAGCAGGAAATAGACTCGAAGCGGAATTCAACGATACGCTTGATAATTGGGTTACGGTCACGGCCAATACGTTCGGGGCTATAGCTATTGACACATGGTATCACGTGTGGATGTGGCACGATCCTGATGCCGATGTATTTGGTATCAAGGTAAACGGTACGGAGGACACGACTGCCGAGACTGATGGACTGTCAACGGACACGGCTAAAATTGTCGTAGGTGCTGAGGCTGATGAAACGCAACCACTTGACGGTATGGTCGATGAATTTGTTATTTGGCGTGGTCATTCGGCGGTCATGAGTGCGGCAGAATGGACATCGTGGTATAATGCGGGAACGGGTAATAAATATCCGTTTGTTCCCGGCAATCTTACCGTATCAACAGGTAATTTTGAATATGAGCGATTTATTGTTAATCGTGGGGCGGCGGGTAATAAATATCTTGATGTAAGATTATCGCATGAAATCAACAGCCCCGGCGCAGATTACGAGCTTGGTTGGACGATAGGTGTTCAGGCGACAGGCAATGATACCACATGGTATAATCTTGATGCTACAACATATACAACAGCCAAGCAAGATTTAAAATATGTACGATTCACAATGGCGGGTGATATAACCGATTTTCAGGCATCTCATTCTGTTCGCATATCATATGTGGCGGCAACCGGCGACATCGAACGCAATTCGGATTCTACGGCACTCGGCAATATTACAAACGACACCAATCACGATAATAATTCAACGGTCGATCTTCTTGACGGTCTCGTGTCATATTGGGATATGGATGAGGAATCGGGCAGTCGCACCGATGCATATGCGGGTCACATACTGACCGCAACCGGGACCGTGGGATGGGCATCGGGTCTTGCCGGACGTTGTGCGACATTTGCGGGAACGGACGCCAACAATCTTGAGATGGCTCATCATGCCGACCATGTGGGAGCAGATGCACATTACAATGTATCGGTGCGGGTACGATTCGATACATTGACAGGCGATGAGATAATCGTACAGAAAAAGGATGCCGCAAATGATGAGCTATTTATTATTAAAGTCAATGCGGCAGGTAATAGAATAGAGGTTAATTACAACGATGCAGGTGATGTCCTCACTACTGTGACAGCCAATACGTTCGGGGCAATAGCCGTTGACACGTGGTATCATGTATTCGCGTGGCACGATCCCGATGCCAATGTGATTGGCGTTATGGTCAATGGGACATCTGACACAACAGCACTCACGACAGGTCTTTCAACGGATGCGTGCGCTCTCACTGTTGGCGGCGATGAGTCCGACGCAAATGAGATAGATGGACGGATTGATGGATTCGGAATATGGAATGCTCGATCTGCTGTACTGTCCTCGGCAGAATGGACATCGTGGTATAATGGAGGATTAGGTAATGATTATCCGTTTATACCGGGTGATATTTCGATAACGGCTCCCCCCATCTCGTATTCAGGAGCGCATATCAATAGATCCTCGGCGGGCAATGACAAGCTCGATCTTCAATTCACTTCTGCACCGAATAGTCCTACATCGGATTACGAAACAGGATTTACAGTCGAATGTCGGGAACCATCAGGCACATGGACCACTATTGCGGCAACCGCATATTCGGCGGCGGTAGTTGATACCAATTATATTCGATACACCATGACGGGAACGGTAACGACATTTCAGGCAAGTCATGAGATACGAATATCATATAACGAGGCGGTCGGTAATATTGATAATTTGGCGACATTCTCGGATATAACCACCCTAACCAATAGTTCCACAATCGACCTGTTGGCATCATTGGCGTGGGCCTATAATTTTGATGAGGCATCCGGCAATGCTCTTGCCGCTTATGGTGGTCTCGATCTTACAGATAACAATACCGTTCAGGCGGCATCGGCCCCGGCATCTCATCTCGGTTCTGCAAGAAAATTCTCAGATACGAATAATGAGAGTTTTTCGTATGCCGATAACACGGCTTTTGAAGTGGGTGGGCAGGATGTGTCGATGTATGTGATAATTAATTTCACAACTTCAACGGGCAGTCCGGTATTTGCGGGCAAGTACGAATCATCTAAACGCGAGTGGCGATTCAGATTAAACGGGTCAGCCGAGATCAATTTGGATTATACGGTTGATGGTAGCACACAGGAATCAAAGAACGCAGGCACGTTCGGAGGTATCTCAACAGGCACGTGGTATGGGATACTAATTGATTTTGATCATGGCACAGATGTCGGTATATCCGTGAATAACTCCACCCGTGAAACACGATCAGAGACAAATACCATATATACGGGGACGTCAACTTTCGGCATAGGTACGGGATCGGGAGGTGGTGGTGGTGATGTTGATGCGGATATGGCATTATTTATTCGTTGGAATAAATTATTATCGGCGGCAGAAAAAACAGACCTGCACAATAGCGGCAATTTCAAACAATATCCATTCATACCCGAATAGGTTTTATCATGCCCTTAAATCCTGCCGAGATGTCACAGGCGATTGCCGATAGAGATGCAATGGATCTTCCATTGAAGGATAACGGAAGATGGATACAGATTGTTGCATATGCACCACGACCGGGAACATTAGTGTGGCGTGATGAATATATGCAACCTGACGGACAGACGGGATTTTCCGATGTGGTCGAAGTGACGAAAGGCACAGAGGTATGGATAAATGCATATGCGTACGGACCGAGGGTCGTAGTTATTCACGATGGTAATTGGCACGAGATAATTGATGATCTCGATTAGGAAAAACCATGCATAATAAAGATCGTAATCGCGCCGAAGGCAATGCAAATGCCATGAAAGGTCTTATAATCGCGGGCAGGGCAAGAACATTCCGTGATGAGCATATCATGTTCGTGGATCTTATAGACGGTTTATCGGCCCTCGGTAATAGCATAGAAGAACAACAGACACAGATTGACGGCATACAATCACAAATTGACAATATCAAAACAGATATAATACGTATCAAAGAGGCTATTGATCGTATCGAACGCACATTGTAGGAGATTAAAGATGGATTGGATACATGCAATTAACTATTGGATGCCGTTGGTAAATTTTGTATTAATAGTAATAATGTTTTATTTCGTGTATGATCTATATCAAGCATTCAATAGATTTAAAAGGGTAATATGATGGATTATGCCGTAGCAATGTCGGGATTAGTCTCGTTTTTGGCTGTTGTGGCGGTGTCATTGATAGCTGTACTATATAAAAACCTGATAAATGACGAGCGTAAATTGGTGCAAAAAGTCGATGATATTTCCACTCGAACAGCTATAATACAATCCAATTTGAGTACAGTGCAAAGAGATATTGAACGCGAACAAAACGACATTGAACGATTACAGATAGTCAAAGAAATGGTGAATCGTATCGAGGGTCAAATACATGAAATACAAGAACGAATGAACAGACAAGCCAAAGAGATCGAGAATATATTGAATCGACTGAATAATAGATGAGATGATTATGTTCAAACAACTTGGTGGCATATTAAAAAAGGTCGGTGCGCCATTACTCGGCGCGGTGGCGGGTGGTCCTGTTGGGATCGCCACACAAGCGATAAGCATGATTGCATCGGCGGCAGGAGTCGATTCCGATAATGAAGATGAGATCATAAAAGCCATCGAAGCAGATCCGAAGATTGCCGTTGAGTTAAAACGTATCGAAGCGACTCATAGAGAACGATTACAGGAATTGAGTCTCGATGCGGCGAAGATAGAAGCGGAAAAGGAAAAAACCGCACAGGCAGATCGGGCCGATGCACGAAAACGTGAAACGGATTATGTACAGAAAACAGGCAAGAGAGATTGGTCGCAAACGATACTCGCATGGGCGATCATCGCGGGATTCCTCGGTGCTGTTTTTGTGTATATATTAGGATATGCGAATAAGGATTCGAGTGATGTGGTTTTGGTGTTGATCGGGAATCTCGGTGGAATGGCTCTTGCTGTCATTACATATCATTTCGGCAGTAGTAAAGGCAGTTCTGATAAGACGGCGTTCCAAAATTTACAGAGTCTCAAACAGGGAGGCAAAAATGTATAGAATGGGAGCCGCAATAGCAGGATTGGGAACATGGATTTTGTTGAGTATATTGTCGGCAAGGGCGGGAGATCAGCCTAAGTATGGTTTAAAAAACTATTGGAGGGAATACAGCTACAGTATAGGATTGTCGATATTGATATTGGCTGTATTTCGAATGATGGGTATCGTTCCGATTGATGCGATATTTTATATCTTACCCGTTTCATGGGGTGAAGCGATTGGATATTATACACAAGAACAGAATGACCATTATTTGATGTATTATTTATTCGGTGTGGTGGTAAATCCTTTTATTACATTGGGCATAAAACTCATTAAGAAGTGGAAAGATCATTAAAGCACCATAATTCGATTGTAACGGCTTAAAATAAAAAACCGTCTCATTATATGTTTGAGACGGTTTTTTACGTTGCAGGCGATTTACAACATGCTATACGGCACATTAATTGGATATTAGATATTCAATGTCATACCTGACGGAATCGTATTCGTCATGGCTCGTCAATTCAAAAAGTATGGCCTCGTCAACTGCGCTTTCGCCGGGAAATATTTTTCCAAGATTAGCAGGGTATGCGTTGCTACCGTCAATAATTATACCGTTTTTAATTGCCTGTACTTCTACTGACACATTATAAACGGTTTGATTGCCGGTATTTTTCACGGTGACGAGAATGGCAGGTGCGCCATAGGATTTCATGGTTTTTTCTGTCATTACGATTTTCACTTCTGCTACCGGCGCGGGTGCTGTCGGTGTATCTTGACCACAACCTACTAACAATGCAACAACGACGAATGTAAATATAAGGTATCTCATGATTGATCTCCCATTGCTTGAGTTAATAGATATTCTGAAAGAGCCTGAATCATCTTCTGTGCTTTGTGAGGATTGATTGTCTGTGACCACCATTGTGAGCCTGTTGTTGAAGTGCTGATCTGTGTGCCTTCATGATGATCTCTAATCTCCACTTGAAAACGTTTATTATAATCAATAACGAGCATATTGATCAAAAGGTGGATTTGATTAGAATACTGATTGCTAATCTGCCACGCATCTTTCTCGATGTCATATAGAACATGCCCGATATATTCACCGAAATATATCACGGCTATAGTTTGAGGAACTCTCCGAGTATATTTGACCCCTCTCATTAATCTTTCGTCATCGACATCGAATTTTGATGCCGCAACAGCTTTTTCTTGATCATTATGCTGAGTACAATACAAGCGAACGAGAACGTCAACGGCCTCTCGTCTTGTCTCGGTAGAAAAAGATTCCCATCGTATTAGTTCATTACGTTCTTTTTTAGGATAAACAGAGTGATTAAATCTTATGATCCATCGCCGTTTTTTCTCATCTTTGTGGATCGTGCCTAATTTTGTCATGATGTCGCTGATATTGGGTTGAATGTGAAACACGTCATATTCTACTTTTTCATTTCTATAGACTTTTTCAACTTCGATTTGATCTTCATTATTCGTATACATAATTAATATCTCCCTCGGTAATGCGCCATAAATGCGTTTTAAACAACGAAAGGCGTTCAGATATGTCGATGCCCGCCTGAACGCCTTTCGTGTGTTAAAATTGATTTATGACGCTATTTGACGTATTGTCGCATCCTTCTCTTGACGATCATCGTTTGAAAAGTTTCGAGCGCCGTACTTATAAGCGAGTTGATTAAGAGAGGCACCGGAATATTTCGATCTCATCCATTCGGGTTTGTAGTAATACTTTGAACGTTTTGAATGCCACGTGAGGCCAACGCCGTTTTTGCCGAGTTCTTTTCGATACGGATATGTGTTGCCATATACCCATACATAGAAGCCGATCAACGTGATCTCAACACCTTTCATGTTGAGTTTGAGAAGTTTGTCGATCACATCCATAATTCCCTTCTCGGTGTCATCGTTGTATTTGTATGTGTACGTACCCTTGCCATCATCACGATCAAACTTCTTGCCGTCGAGATTGCGAAGGGCGGCTTCGTATTGATTGTTGAGATCTTTCATCATGTCAACGTCACCACCATGATCGGGGTGAAATTGAAATGCGAGTGTTCTGTAAGCGGATTTGATTTCTTCTACGGTATTCATGTTGATGAAGTGTCTCATGTTTCATCTCCCTTTGTTGTGTTGTGAACTCTCCCTTTAACTACTACTAATATAATTATCTCTTTTCTATTTGTCAATAGAAAAGTTAATTATTTTTATAGTCCACCGTCTCATTTGCACATACATGTGGGTTGAAATCATTGATAATCTTATATATATCAACGATTGAACCCGTCAAATATTTTGCATCCGTGAATCGTGTTTGAAGCTCATTTTCTATTTCTCGACATTCCAAACGAAGATCGACTATTAACACCCGATCGTTCTGCGGATAATGTTCGATGTACAGAAAATGATCGGGATGTCCCAACGAAGCGAAAATGGCCTGAGCTATAAGCGGCGTGTTTGCATGTATAGAATCACCCTGATTATAGGGACATTCGGACACAATACAAACACACCCGTTTTGATGTTCGTGTATAGTTACATGGGCATGACCGCGCGATCCTGATTTGCCTATATATTCGATAACCGCAGGAGAAAATTGATCAGGCATAATTATCTCGCTTCTTTTATTGGTTCATCCCTCACAATCCTAATATTGTAAAAAAAACGGCGATACTTCAGTTTTCCGTTTTTCATTGATCCTATAACATTTTCAGCCATATCTGCGGTTACAATTCCGAGCCTTATCAAAACTCTGAGGCTCATTGCCTGTTTCGAAAAGTCTTGGATTTCAATGTCAGGATCATTTTTTATGGCATCTAACAATTCGTGTTGTGGCTTTCGGTTGAGATCCGTTTTAAAATTCGGATTTCCCTGCTCGGGCAAATTATCTTTAAATGCCTCGATGTCCTCGCGCTTGAAATAAAACGCTGATCCATGTTGACCAAGAACAGGAGTGATGCGTCCTTCCCTTGTATATTTTAGTATCGTGCTTAGTTTGCGATCAAGAATTTCTGCCGCCTGTTGTGACGATACAATTTCTTTTTTGATAATATCATTCGTTATCATTTATAAATCCCCTCTTTAATCCCCATCTGTCAATCGCCATTGATTGACCGAGGGGTGTGAGTTTTAATCCATCCTCTGTAACTTCTACGACATTTTTCCGTATCAAAACTTGCAATGATACCCTTATACGACAATGATCCATCTCTGATATTGATCCGACATGAAAATCATAAGGGTATCCTTGATATAGGTTTTTCAAGATTCTTTCTTGAGCCACCGAAATAGTCGTCGGTTTCAAAAGAAATCCCTTTCTGCTATTGTTTTGAGTGTTTTTTTCCTTCGTTCAATCAATATGTTTCTCGCATCAATTACCTGTTTGCATTTCAGGCAAGCAAAAAACGAATTTTCTTGAGCCATTGGTGTCATGTATTCATGGTATAACGACACCGATCCACATCTCGGACATTCATGAGCATCCATCACTATTTTCTCGTGCTTACATGCGATTTGCCATTCTGATTTTTCGGGATGTTTTTCCCGACGGTCATCTTTAAAGTCGCCGCCGGGACAGGTGCATCCGATCTCATAGGTCTCACCCGTTATTGATACTATATATAATCCTGCATCGGGTTTTCGAATGATACATTCACCATCCGCAATCCACTCGAAAACATATCCCTTAGAAACCATATCATTGAATAAATCAAATGATCTCACGTTACCTTGAAAAGACATTTGACACCCCCCCTTGTGTGTAATGTGGCATATTGAACGTGTAACAACAGAAACCGATCTGACATGATTATTGATGCGTCTCAGATCGGTTCGCGCTTTAAAAGCAATTTATGACGTGTTACGATACATCAATACTCAATATGATGTGTTTGAGTCTGTTCAGAGCATGACGGGCTTTTTCTTTCTCGTCCATCTCAACTAAAGACTGAACATCTGACAGCATCGAAACGATTACAGAATTCGGTGAAGCAGTGAAGTTCCATTCGTTCAAACGTTCCCATTCTTCTTCGACTTGTTCCTTTGTGCAACCGAACATCCGAATTTCACGATCACGATTTTCATCTTCTTTTGAGAAGCGTTTTTCAAGTGCGACGATCATATCGGAATAACACTCATAATCGTTCTGCTGTAATTGAAGTTTTCCATCAATCTCTGTGACGACGAATGTCACAGGAACAGCCCCGCCGCCGCCGTTTAGATCGTCATAATGCCATTCTTCACGAAAGTCAATCTTGTGGCCGTTCACATATACATAATCGTATTTTACTTTGTTTTCTGTCGTTGTCATGATTGTCTCCCTATGAATGTGTTGTGATTAACTGCCTCTCTCTCATTACACATACTAATATAATATACTCTTTTCTATTTGTCAATAGTTTTTTCAAATTATTTTAAATTTAGACAAATAATGCCCACGGTCATGGCAAAGACCCCTCGCAGATTATCCACAATCTTAGTATCTTCGCTCGCGTGGGCATTATTTCAAACGATTTGGTTTTCAGTAAATAGGGTATAAGAGAAATTCGAGCCATGACCATATTCGATCTGTCGATGGGCAAGATGAATCATGAAATCGAGATAACCGGCATCAGGAACCACCTGACATCCTGCCGACCATTTATCAATCTGTGTGGACACTCTGAGTCGTGATGCCCTATGTATATTGGCCGATATGATTGATGTTTCATGGGCAGGAAACGATTCGGGATGCTCGTTTAATAATTTGAATTGGACGAGATTGTTCCATTCATGTGGCTGTAATCTCCAAAAGTTCATTTTACCTATTTGAACGAAAGCGGGAATCCCTTTGTGATGTCCCATAGTATATGCGCCACGATATTGACCGGGAACCATGAGAGCGGTTCCTTCCATCCTCATCGGTTCATCTCGATAGTATTGACCGGGATCTGTGGTACAGCACACGATGACACATTGTCGCATACCATCGGGATCATGCCACAGTACAAACATATAATCGTTGAAACGATTTGATGAGAGATTATTTGACCTTACTGCACCGATATTGAGATCATAACTATTAACAAAATATTTGTATTCATGCGTATCATATGCGTCGATTATTTTATCAGGATTGATTGTCAGCATCATATACCCCTGTTTGATTTACAACCAATATCTCGACATTAGGATAGACCTTTTTTAATGCTTCTCGTGTTTCAAATACGGGCATAAAACCCGTACACCCCTCGTATAGCGGTTCTGTTTTTACATCGAGAGCATATCCCCCCGTGGTTCCTTTTATATTCGACCATTTTTCCACTAACATCGCGATATATAATAATTTTTCATCATTCGTCATATCTTACCCTCTTTAAGTTGTGGGTTGCCTTCCGCAATTACCGTATGCCCGATGTACTTTACTCGATAGTGATCTACCCATCTCGTCCAACAATCCACACAATAACAATCTCGATCCGCTTCATTCTTTTTTAAGGGCGATTGAACAATGTCGTTTTGACAGATATTCGGTGACTTGCAACGTGGGCAAAAATATTTAATTTCCATATACAATCCCCTTTAAATACTCAAGAGGCGTGACGATTCTGATT
>JAAOEI010000464.1_pt1 | contig 15640 bp, 31 predicted proteins | sample 7059261 | NCBI WGS metagenome assembly JAAOEI01 (sample SAMN14008812, study PRJNA610033) | viral metagenome | isolation source: viral particles filtered from seawater | place: China: Hangzhou Bay, Yangshan Deep Water Harbour | collected 2017-10-31
ATACCTCACGTATTTCATTTGCTACCTCTCGATGCTCTAGCTGTGTAGCTTCATCACACCTCAATTGAAAGTAATGCATCCAAGAACGAATAGTCCCATTCATGTACAGTTTAGTCTCTGTATTCATAGGTAATAATTTCCGAGCACATTCTTTCGCTATACCATGTAATAAGGCGGCTTGATATGCTTTATAGCAGGAAGTATATAACTCTGATTGGGTATCTGCCCACCATTCCTTCACAAAATCTGAGAGGTCATCTAAACTGTTTTGTCTATTTTTCTTGTCTTGTCTTCTGGGGTTAGAATGGGGTATATATGTAGCTTCCGCATACCTTTGACTAAACTCTTGAAATGAAAAACTTCGGTGACGTATAATCTGTGCGGATATATCCCTAGTAGTAGTTATCTCTACACACATATTAGCCTGCTCAAATATACTCCAATGTCCATGCTCAACACAGTAGTTAAGCAACTTAGTATTATTAGACTTTTGATTTTTGGGATTACTTACTCGAGCACAATACATAATGATTTCTTCTGAGTTAGGAGTAATCCAAATTAATTTTGCATTATTCGTGGTAGATGTAGACAAAAGTGCCTCCTTTTATCTCGTCTCTTAACGAAGGCCAAATAGCGGGATCTACAGCTGGACAGCCCCAGCTCTGGCCGGCTCTGCCTACTCTAGCAATAAATCTATCGGTAACATAATTAGCCTTATGCATTACAATCGCCCTACGTCTCACATTATCGTTAATACCAGGCTCTAAGCCATCAAGTTTTAGTGATTTACCCCATTTACCCCAATAAGTTTCTGCAGTAACCATGGCCCCTTTAGAAGACATCCTACTTCCATATATATTACTAAAATAACACGCCTTACCCCTATTCTTTTTACAGGAAGTATTTATGCCGTGGGCACAGTGATGTAACCTGGTGCGCTGCCCGGTGGCCACTTCTATTACAGCTAATCTCCTATGCTTACTATGCTCTGTCATATCAATTACTACAATCTTATCTTTCTTTTTACATTTATGTTTATGTATTTCAAAGTTGGCAAGCGCCACTCTTTTTGCTTTTTTACTGATCATCTCCCGCCCTTTTATAATTATAAATTTTTAAGTCTCTAAAATTTTCTCCTATCTCTACATCCACAGATAGGGTTAGCTCTAAATCCAGGCCTAATAACTCTTTCATTACTACCTTGTATCCTTTAGTCATATGATAAACTACCTTCTCAATAATTTCAACTGCATTTTCTTTCTTAATCAAAAAATCTTTACAATCATGTATCTCATTTACCATTTCCACTCTATCTTTATTTTTTAATAAAAAGTTAAATAAACTAACTCCAGAAGCACATTGTATGTCTTCAGCAAATCCTTGGTTACAGTAATTCTGTATAATAGGCCTTCTAAATTGTTCCCGTACTTTACCATTTCGGATAGATCCATCCGCATCATAAGAATACTTCCTTCCAGTAATCGACCGGTAATATCCTACATGTCTTGGATAATCGGCCCTATAAATAGTATCCCCAGAATCCCAATCTTTAATTGGCAATAACTCTATATAATTACTAAATCTTCTTCCATGCTTTAAGGCCTTTCGTTCAAAGGAGTTTACATCTTCCTTTTTAGCGATGACAGCTGACTGTTGAACATATTCTTGTACTTGATCAAAAAACTGCTTAATTTCCGGGTATCTATTGTAATACCCATCAACGGCCTTGGTTGCTTGCGGCTGGCTAATCTCGGCATTTTCGGCAATAGTCTTAACAGCAGCACCATACTGGATTCCGAAAGTAATGGGTTTCCCCACTTTTTTCCTCAGTTTTTCTACGTGGGGGTCTGTTTGTACTAGTTGTATTATCTTTTCGTACGGCTCCCCCAATGCACCCGCCAAACTAAGTGAATGTAAATCCAGACCTTCTTTAATATCATTAATAAGTCGTTGACAATCAGATTGGTATCCGAGTGTGTACACTTCAAGCTGGGAGTAATCTATTCTGCAACAGAACCACCCATCTTTATCTGGTCGAATGATAGACTCTACTACACCTCCCGCAGGAATATTCTGAAGATTTGGTCTGGTACAGCTTAACCGGCCAGTGATTGTTTGGGTATTATTGTATGTAGGATGTACCCTGCCATCAATTTCCCTTGCTAAATAGGACGGGTAGTACGTATTAGTAAGCTTATTAATTAATCTACTCTGTAATATTAAGTTACAAAACTTACTGGCAGCCCCTTCTTCCTGCTCCGCTATTTCTTTTAATACCATTTTATTAGCTAAATACATACCTTCTTTCTTGCCTTTCCATTCTTCCTTTGGATTAACACCAAATCCTTCTATGGGGATTTCAATTTCCGTAAGTCTATACTTAGGGTTCCCATTCTTGAAAAATCCTTGCTGCATTTTTATCTTAGTCTTAAGATGTCCTCCATATAAAGCAACACTAAGATGATCGTTACTACTTATATTAAATTCTGGTAGATGTTCATTAGTCCAGAACGGCGCTACTAATTTTGTGGCTTCACGTAATAAAGCTATACATTCTTGCCCCCCACTATACTGTTTATCTCTTATTTTATTGAGGTCAAAAGGAAGCCCATTTATTTCCATCATAGTAAGTACGAGGATGTCTTTACAGTACATTTTAATAATATCCCACATACCCTCTACTTGAGCTCGCTTATATTGCATTAAAAACACCTGCTCCGTGCTTTCACCATCAGATTTACAATACTGATTAAACAGGGATATTAACCTCCCGATACCTCTTTTCTGCAGTATCTTATCTGCGCCTATCCCTTTGGAGAATAAATATGATATCCTATCTTTTTTTTGTTTCTTTCCTAAATATTTTTCCTGGAGTTCTGCCAGACTAGACATCTTATGTCTCTGTCCAGTGAGATGATATTCTAACACTTGAGTATCTACAACATACCCGCCCCTAGCCAAAAACTCTTGAAATTGTTCGTCCTTCCAGAAATAGAGAAGGTCAAATTTTATATTATGTCCAACTAATACGTCTATGCCTTCCAGACTTACGGGTATTTTCCTTTTGAACCCATGCATTTTATGCAACAGTTGAACTGGCTCTCCTTGTCTTTTGGAAATCCACGTATAAAAATCATTCTCAGGGTAAACCCCACTAGGCCCATGTATAGTATCAGATATAGATGTCTCTAAATCCACTACCATGTAGGTCATAGGGCCTCCGAAGTTCTCTTAACCTGGGCTATGTCTCCGGCATGTCTCTGCTTCACTCTTTGGAGGAGTTCTAATTGTGCTTCTTCTTTTGTAAACACATCTTTTTCCTCTACTTTAGAGGATTCACCAATAAATCCGTATTGAACAAGTTGAGCAGGTCCTTCCAGCCCTTTCAATCTCTTGACAAAAACAGATTCAACTTTATGTTTTTCGATCTTAATTCGATATTCATCGATTGTATACACCGTATCATCTAAATTATATTTCATAAGTGTCTCCTATCCATAATTATTATGGCTGAAGGGAAAGCAGCTGCATGTTTACCTGGCTTTCCCTGGTATTCAAATCGTAATCTCTTGGGTAAAAATCTTACCTCTACTCCGGGTTTAGGTTGATGCTTCTCATAATCCCAAAATACTGCCCAGGTTTTTGTACTGGGGTCACATTTAATTAAACAAACTATTTTTACGGATTTAGAGTCTGTGTATGCTTTCCTAATAAAAGGAAGGGGATTACTATATGGGGGGTTCATAAAAGCTGTTTTAGTTTCGTCATATAAAGCGGAATCTATATGCCCCACTATGTCTGAATCTCCATCTAAATAATCGTTTACTCTCCAATCACATTTAGCATTTTCCCAAGAAGAGCATAGGTCTATACCAAAATCAAATTCTTTATTTAATTCCTCAAATAACCAGGTAGGAGTTTCCCATTCGTCACTATTCCTAATCACTTCATCTCCGTAAATCTACTATATTGTCCTTCAAAATTACAATAAAACTTAACGTCCCCAGCGCCTTCTTTATTCTTAATTATTTTAATGCCTCTCACGGGATCTAAGGGATCCGTCATACCAATGCCAATAACCGTTTCAGCCGCCCCGTCTTTACCTCCTTCATTACTAAAGTACATATCTCCACTATCTAACCATAGTTTATATGTCTTTTCTCCATGGGAATTTTTAGGGGCTGCAGTGGCCCCTGCCTGAGTGGTTGCTATGATAGGGCAATACTGAATACTCAACTGTCGCAATTTATCGTACAGAAGTTTAAACTGTAAAGCCTCATTACCTTTATTCCTGTCTACTAGAACATCAGTAATATCAATAACGCAAAGGGCAGGGTTATGCCGCTGCAACTTATTTTTTATTATTTGTACAGAGGAGCCCTCAAAGATAGAACACATTTTATACGGAACATCTGCATACTCTTTTGCATAGAGTTCCTTTATTCTTCTATATGTATCCTTATCCTGTAGGTCTATAATACCATTAGGTAACAAGTGCGCATAAAGATTGGAAAAGATTCTTCTTGTTAATTTTGGTAAATGGTCTTCACTTGAGAAGTGAAGTACTGGCCTAGTTTCTCCAGTCCTTTGCAAATACCTAATAGTATGCACCATCTGACTTATCACGAAAGCAGATTTCCCTGCTCCCGATGCGGCATTGATGACGATAAGGGAGCCTGGCAACATACCCTTTAAGTTGTTTTGGAGAGAGGATAGGTAATAGGGTACCGCTCCACTGTAATCGCCATCTTCGAATTCGAAATCTAGCAGGGATTTCAAATCCTGGTCCGCATTCATTACCACAGACTCGTACTTCATTTGATACTTGTCCAGTTCCTCTTGGAGTTTTTCTGGAGTTAGTGAGTCTGTGTCTAATCCTGTCACATTGTCGACAAATTCTCTATTAAATAATCCAATAAGAGATTTCTCCGCGTCTTCATCCCACTCTTCAGTAAGTTTTGGGAGTACATTTGAGGTATAAAAATTTAATTCTTCGTCCGGCAAATCATTAGTATGCCATGTTGAGACAAATAAACTAGCGAATTCTTCAAAATCTATCTCAGTGTGTTCAGGATAAAGATCATAGTATTTTTTATAATCCCTTAATAACAAATCTGTCGTAGGTAATAGCCTGCTCTTCCTAGGTAAATATCTCCTATATTGTTCATAATAATCTCTCCGTGCTAGAGAATGCAAGAGATTCTTCTCTAACAGGAATTTCTCTTTCATAATTTGTGCCGAATCGTCTTTATTCATTATGATTTAAAGTGCCTCTTCATTCTAGCTTTTAAATTCCTATCCCAGGCATGTACATAAACATCTTTATCATTATTTATTTTATCAAGCTCCGCCTCAGTTAAGAATGGGGCGCAATAATGCTCCATTAATTTACTTAATTGTAAGGCCTGTTGTTGTACGGACTGGATTAGCTCTGCTCCTTTTCCTATATTCCCAGCAGAATAATTGTGGAACATCAGAGTTGCTCCCGGGGCCATTAACAATCCATTACCTGATATAGCCATAATAGCCGCCATAGACGAGCAATTATAGGATACTACTACTTCTATCTGGGCTTTGCAATCATGCATCAGACGAGCTATATGGTACCCTGTACGGCAACTACCTCCTCCACTATTAATATGTAATTCGATTTTATCCGTTTTATCTGCAGTAGCTAAGATTTCTAATAACGGGGCATAATCCTCTATATTAGACGTTATCTCATTTACTATTGAAAATTTATAATGTGTCGACCTTTTTATAGTAGGTTTTGGGGTAGACATGATGAGCTGCTGCGTAGTGTCTACCTCAAATTCACTTTCCTGCTTCTCCATACTCTCTCCATTAGGAACCAGAATGACCAAACCCTCCAGTACCCCGCAATGTCACATCTAAATTATCCACCTCTTCAAATTCAGTATCTAAATAGGGAATTATAAGTACTTGAGCTACTCGTTCCCCTTTGGTAATGAACTGATTAGTGTCCATGCTGTCAGTACACTTTAACGCTACTTTAATTTCTCCTCGATAATCACTATCTATTACTCCTACACTATTTGCCAGTGTTAAATGTTTTTTATGGAGACTAGACCTCGCAAATAATAAGCCTACATACCCTTCAGGAATTCCAACAGCAATACCGGTCTTTAACAGGTGGGCTTTATCGTCTACATAATATTGAGACATGTCGACATCTTCTACAGAGTAGAGATCATATCCAGCCGATCCGTCCGTAGCCTTTTTAGGTGTTTTCGCTTCTCCACAAAGTTTTTTAAATTGAACCTTCATTTCTGGGCCCCTTGGTTTAGACACATAGGTAGTGTAGTATATAGAGCTCGCTGTACTCCAGCAGGATGACTCTTCGTGGCAATATTTGTACCACCATACATAGACCACCGCATAAATAATTTTGGTACTTCACATGGATTATAACCTGCCCGCATCATTAATGCAAGCCCTAACATATCAGAATGGTATTCTTTAAATCTATTGTCTACCTCATTTTCTTCAGTAGTATGCCTTAACATGACATGAGATATCTCATGAGAAATTATAAAAGCTAGCTCATCTTTATTTTTAACATCCATAATCAAGCCTAGCGTTAAATAAACAGTCCCTTGCTCGGTAACAAAAGCATTCGGACTGAAGATAGGGAAAAGGTAAATTCCGGTTAATTTCCCTTGATGTCCAGACAATTTAACTAATTTTCTATACATGGCCTTAATATGTGGAGGAGCCTGTAATCTAAACTTGACTAGGGGATCTTCTTTCTTTTTCCATGGGTTCCCATATTCTTTTTGTATCATATGAGTTAACAGTGCAATAGAAACCCCGAAACCTATTACAAATAAATATTGGGATACCTTAAGGATTAAGGGCCTTAATCTGTTTAATAACTTTATACATCTCTGCATTATTCAATTCCTTTGGATCTTTAGTTGTTCTAATTCTATTTACAGCGAAGAAATTTTCATTGTTTTCCCATAAATTTTTTTCTAATTTTTTAAGATTACTTTTTCTAAACTGGGCTTTAAGTTTCTCGGCCCCCTTATCCCCCCCTTCATCTGCATCAGTCCAAATTATTATTTTAAAGTATTTTTGTGTGAGAGAGTCTACCATCTTATCAGATATAGAAGTACCTTGCAAGCAAAAACACGGTAAATATTCCGCCACTCGTATACACGAAAGAATATCTTCCACTAAAACTAAGGTGTGTGGATCTTTTTCTTCCCCGTGCAATACTCGACTTGCTTTTTTGGATCCACGTGTTATATATTTGTGCTTTGACTTCTTATTTTTATTGAAAGATCTAGTAGTGTAACTCTTTAACTCTGTGTTAATAAATACTGGCAACACCACTGAATTAAGTTTAGGTACACACCCTATAGAATACTTTTTAATTAAATTGTCTGAAATTCCAGCAGCCGCTAACCATTCCCTCACGTCTAAAGTAAAACCGTCTGGGTCAAAGGTAATTCCTTCCGGAAATTTTAAAATTTCCTTTAATTTCGGAGGTTTAGTAACGTCTGCCTGTAAATTAACATTAGCCCCACATGAATAACAGGAATACCCATCGGAATAATAAGTGCCTCCTCGGCCCCCGCAAAGAAAACATGTCACTTGTTTTATATATTGTCCCATTATAAAACCTCCTCTAAAGACCTCACCCACGCAATAGTATTATTAACATCACGTATATAATATATTACAGTGGTGTGATCTACATGCATCAGATCCCCTATCTCAGAATAACTTAAAACATACTTACTCCTCAATACAAACGCAATAGCTTTCTTTTTCTTTGCCAACGTTTGTGTGGGTCTTCTTTTTTGTCTTACTTCTTTTACGGTGGTATCAAATTGTTTGCATATTTCAGCGAAGTTCATTAGCTTACCTCTCGTATGAAATATAGTCCTCGACACCCATTTAAAAACATTTCTACGTTACTATGGGCTATATATCTGGATAAATCTACGATAAAATTAGGGTAATTAGTATCTAGTAAATCTTCCACCTCTAATTCAAACGAATTGGGAATTAAATCACAATGGTCCCGAAATAAATCAGACTCAAAATATTCCAAATCCCCGTCTTCAGCTGCTTGGGCCATTACTGAAACCCATAAGGCAGCTTCTTGTCCTCCTTGATGGGCATATTTATGTTTTAATCTCTCTGCTAGAGTAAAAAGAGACTTATGAAAAATTCGTCTCAATTTTTTCAATTTGGCGTATTGACTACTCATAAAACACCTTCATAGTTACTTTATTAAACTTAAACTCCCTATTTTGTGTCGCCCCTTTTAAATACTCATTCTCTCCTATCCATATATACTCCACTAAAGCAGATAGATTCCTAAGTATCCTATCATCATTATCATCGATTGAATCTAGTAATTCTACCCTATCGATAATGTGGTTGAACAGCTCATTCTTATCCATGGTTCTCCTTATTTGAAATATATCTTTACACTTTTGTTACAATCTGTTACAAACGGTAACATTTCTTTACAATTTAATTTCCCTTATTAAACAGAAGGGTATCCCAATTATTACCAAATCTTTACAAAATAGTTTCATTTGCCTCTTGACAGGAAAATGGAAATATTTGTATAATGGGGTTCTAGGGGGTTCCCCACATATTGAACCCCCGTTATCTAATCCATAATTCAAACTAAACATACAGATGATTCTAAGGAATTCATCTTGTATGTCTCTTCTCCAGATTGTAATTAAGATTGTTTCAGCTATACTGGGCTGAAACTTAAGGCCGACTTGAGATAAGACGGTCGGCCTATTGATAACACTAAGCATAAGCGTCATGTGTTATCTCCAGAAAGTAAAGATTTAGTAACATAAGCTCTAACACTATTAGGCTGGAAAGGTATTCCAGTAGCCTTAAGCAAATGGAATAATTTATTCCAGCCTTTATGCTTCATTCTCCCATTTTTTAAAAGCCGCTCTTTACGACATATATCTCTAATTGCTCTTTTTAGAGGGTCCATTGGCATCTTTTTTTGCCTATCTCCTATACTAATATCACCCAATCCTGTCCATTGGTCTATATAATCGTAGAGAGTGTTCCTTATCTCTTCTCTTTTAGGGTGTCTATTTAAGGCGTATAGTAGACTATATCTATCTCTCATGTTAAGATTTTCAAAGAATCTTAACATGTAAGGGTATAATCGACACAAATATCGTGGGCTGATTACGATTTCGGTCTTCATAGCTACTTGTAAGCTAGCTAGTAATACTAAATGCTCTTGAGCCAATATCATAATCCCAGTCTCCCTATTTCTTCATTTATTGCAGAAGCAAAATACTCTTTTACATGTATGTAAATACCAAAAGGCGAAAATTTGGTAGTTGGCCCCCGCAATATAGATTTAATAAACCCAGCAACATCAAATTCCTCCAAGTATTCCCATTGATTTAAGGTATCCTGTCTAGTATAGTCCTCGAAAGCAGTCCACAGCAGCTCTTGCTGATCTTCAAATTCTAGATTTTCAAACTTAAATTCAGAGTTAGGATGGTCTAATTTAAAACTTTTACCCATTTCTCGTATTTTTCCCTGTAAACTTAGTTCGTATGTAGCATCTATATTCATAATATCTCTCAAAATGGCCAGTACTCGGCTGAAAAAGAAGTAGCTAACTCAATATCTGTATGTCCCTTCTTTAATAATTCCTCTTGAATCTCAGAGGTCACTTCTTTAAGTTCCTTCGAAGTTGTGACAAATCTAAATCTATAATCTACATGAATCTCTCCGTTTTTATCTTCACTTTTTATTCTGATGGTGTAGCATCCCGGGAAACGTCTTTTCATTATCTTTTTCCTTGACACGCAATTTCTATTAAAATTAAGACTAAAATAATAGTTTGTAGAATCTCTATAAGCATAATCAATTCTCCTCTTTTGTTCATATACCTACCTATAACTAATTTTATCATGTGTTAGGTTGTATTTATTCTCTAAAATATGTATAATAATATCTGGAATATAAAACCATAGAGTAATACTGATACATGCGAGTGTTAAATTAATTCCGGTTAATATTCCACATATCCAACTTAATACTAATAATAATTGTTGGATAATGTACGTAATAAATTTAGCTATTCGATGTGCTTTAATCCTGCAGAGTTTTTTATATTCTTTAGCGGTCATGAGCATTCCTTAGTGAGCGTATATGTTAAGCATAGCTTAAATACACAGTTTTGCAAGCAATAAATTGTAAAGAATTATTTCTTTTTGTAACAGGGGTGTAAAGATGAAGGTTAGCAGGAAAGGATTGATTGAAATTGCTAGTCATGAAGGTATTGTACCATATCCCTATTTAGACAGTGTTGGGGTATGGACATTTGGAATAGGGCACACTAAATACGCTGGACATCCAGATCCTGAACGACTGACGAAGGGTCAAGAATATCCAATAGATTTTGTTATGGATTTATTTCGTGAGGATATTAAAAAATTTGAGAGAAGAGTAGATAAAGCCGTACAGGTAGAGTTACAACAACATGAATTTGATGCTTTAGTGAGTTTTGATTATAATACAGGAGGCATTTATAGGGCTAAACTAACTAAGTTATTGAATTCTGGAGCAAGAAATTCTGAGGTAGCTCGGGCTTTTTTAGGCTGGTTGAGGCCCCCTGAAATTGCAGGGAGACGAAGAAAAGAAATGAGGTTGTTCCTAAGCGGAACATACTCCGCCAATGGAAGGGCTACTAAATATAAAGCCGATGCCATGGGCAGAGTAAAGTGGAGTACAGCCAAACAAATTAATTTAGAAGAATTATGGACTGACCTTAATTAATTGAGTGATTAGTAAAATTATAATTTAAGTCGGAATTCTCCCTGTCATATTTAGCTTTTTCTAGCTGTTTTTCCAAATAATCGTGTCTTCTTTTGAGTTCTTTTGTTACCTCAAAAGCGCCGTATTCATGCTCTAATGCTTTACGTTTTAACTCCTCTTTAAATTGTATGAGTTCTTGGATTGACATATTTTTTAAATCAACCTTAAATTTTAATGTATATCCCTCTTCCTCTAATTTTTGTATTAAATCAAAGTAAGGGGTTTTTTTACTTTTACTCATGGTATCTCCTTTACATTTAGCTTAATTTTAGTATATAATAGAAAACTATATTATGCAAGGAGAATTTATGCCATTATATGAATTACGCTGTGAAAAATGTAGTCATACTGAAGATCAATTGCTTAAAATAGATCAAGACCCAAGACCATGTCCTGAATGTGGTGGGGACATGGAACGTTTAATTACAGGGGTAAATGTTTTTGAGTTTAAAGGAGAAGGTACTCACGATAAGGGGATTACTACCCATGGAGAAGGCAGAGAGGAAAATCCGTAATTCCCCCTTGACAAATAAAATATCCGTGCTATAGTAATACATATCGTATAAATATTTGGATAGCTCATGAATATTTTTTATCTTTCTAACAATCTTGAAAAATGCGCACGATATCATGCTGATAAGCATGTTGTTAAAATGATTTTGGAGTATGCCCAAATATTATGTACAGCTAATAATTTAACGGGAGTATATAGCCCCTATAAATCAACCCATAAAAATCACCCCTGTGTTAAATGGGTGATGGAGTCATTAGATAATTGGTTGTGGCTGAGAGAACTCTCCAAAGAATTAAACATAGAATATCAATATAGATTTAGTCATATACGAAACCATAAATCATACGACGTTATAGCCTCTTTAGAGCTGCCTAATTTAGATTCAAATGGGGTGACAGATCATCCTCAATGTATGCCCGAAATCTTGCAAATCCCTAATGATCCTATACAAGCTTATCGATTGTATTATTTAACAGAAAAGAAATCCCTGTTAAAATGGTCAAGGCGTAGTGTCCCTTCTTGGGTATTAGGTGGGTATAAAGTTATATTAAATGGTTGACTTCTATGAAATCATGTGCTATAGTAATAAATAGGGAAGAATATTTAAGCTCTCTCCCGTCAATAATAACAAGACAGTGTGCCAGGGGTGTAGTTTTAAGGAATTTCGCTACCCTAGGATCGTTACAGGGGCCTTATGGGCCCCTTTTTTATTTGAGTATTGGTTATAATATGATAGAATTTTTTTTGATTCTGACTGGATGCTTTATTATCATTATTTATCATTTAGTTAAGAAGATAGTACATCTCCGTCAAGATATAGAGATATTGGCTCAGTTATTTCAAATGAGAATTGTTACAAAAGTAGCAGAAGATCATCCAGATCATATAGATGTTATAATAGGGGATGAAGATGGCGAAAATAATAGATCTCGACAAACACAGACCACCTCCGAAGATTAGTGAGGATGCTAGTGTTTGCTGTTGTGACTATTGTGGGTGGGCCGAATATTTTGTAGATGTAGATTTTAATATATGGTGTTCCAGCTGCATGAGTTTAGCTTGGGATAACTCACCGTCAGAGTATGAAATAGAAATAGAACTAGATTTGGATGATTTATGAGTATTGAAATAGCTGAATTGGAAAAAACTTACGAGTTTTATAAATTATTGAATTATATACAATATATAGAGGGACAGTTTAATTTAGTTAATTATTATCAGAATAAATTTAATTTATTTATAATACATCGTAAGCAAATGAGGGAGTTATTTTTGTTGTGATAAGTAAACTATTAATTTATTGCTCATTATTGCTCGTAGTAGTAATACATTATTTAGTGGTGGTTAGTAATGTCATTTCGTGTTTTATTATACCGTTTATCTTTCCTTGGTACGTTGCTGTTAGTATTATTAGTGGTATAGTGTCTTTACTTACCACTAGAAATTCTTGCCCACTTACTGATTTAGAGAATAAACTTAGAAAAAAATTGGGGATGAAACCAATAAAAGGTTTTATCAAAGCATATGTTATTAACGTGAAAAGTACATTAAAAGAATTATTGTACTTATAAGAGGCCAATAGTATGTCTGAAGTAATATTAGATAAATTCACATATATGGGGTTTGGTTACCCACTAGAATTAGAAAATGTAGAGATTAGTTGCTGTGATGGCTATTGGGCTCCAGTGATTGACAGGGAAGCGTTATTAAAACAGGAAGCGAAAAGATTATTGTATGTAACATATTATTGTGGTAAGTGGCCGACTAAACACGAAAGAAAAGTACTCAATGAAGGGTTAGATAAAAAATACATTAGTTGGCCAGGTAAAGCATGAAAACATACCATTTTAGAATAAGATTGAAAAATACCACTTGGGTTGATATTGACGAAGTGACTGAAAAATTAATAAAAATTCATGCATTTGATTGTATGGTAACCACTGATAATCATCAATGCACCATAATTTATGATAAAGAACATGAAAATCGTTGGATGGCCATTGAAACAGCACTATTTGAACTTGAAAAAGCGAGATTACAGCCAGATAGAGTTGATTTTAATATCCGGGGGAACGGGCTAGATGATTAAGCGTAAAGAGCTGAAGATAGGTGATATAGTATATGCCGACACTAGTGATATATTCTTTTTACCGACGTCAGTTAAAGCCGAAGTGATAAAATTAGATAAGAAGAATGAATTTCTTCCTGTAGTCCTGAAAGTAGTGTTAAAAGATAATACTATATATAATATAAAGAGAACACCAAACCAATTGTTTCGGGAGGAATTATAGTGGATATTGCTGTAGGAAACCTAGTATATGTACCATTTTTTAAACATGGTGATGTTATTACCACACGTTGGACAATTGAATTAGTTGATGAAAATCAAACACCTACATACATTGAAGCTAGTAATCCAGGATTTGATGGGCGAATGGTGTTGTTGCCCGGTGATATGTATACCACTGGTGGTGAGGCCTATGAGGCAGGAATACGACGATTGATGGCTATACAAGAGCTTAATAAATTAATTGATGAACGGGGATAATATATGAACAAATTGAAAGAGATGGCTTTAAGGTTATTGTTAGTAATTGTTAGCGCCATTATTGTGTTAGGTCCTATGGTGATGGGTATCATGACAGCGTTATGTATTGAACCATTCTTAGGTCCATTTATGGCCGTGGCTATCGGCAGTTTAATATCCTCAGGATTGTATTTATTAGTGTTTAGTTGTTGTGGAAAAGATAAGATATTTTAGATTTGAAGAGATGTTTGATCTCGTCCATCATTTCGCTGAACATACTGATTACTATGTACGGAAAATAGTAACCCCAGCCCTTAAGACGCAGGGTAAACATATGGTGCAGTTAGCTCATAAAGATAGTGCATTCGATGCTTGGTGGGACGATGAATCATCACAGATTAAACCCTCTGGGTTTTCTAATGACCTGGAACGTAGACAATATTACCGTTGGCTAAAGACTCGATAGATAGTTCCCCTGTATAATCAATAGGTTACGTAATACCACAGCCTTAGCTGTAGGTATTTATCGTAGCCCATAAAAAGCGAAGACGAATGTCTAGCATCTAATACTCCATCACGCAGCCAAGGGACTGCGTCACCTTTGTCATTTTTAATTAGCATATCCCATGACTCGGAGAGAAATTAAGGGGGGGATATGCCTATTTCCCACTACGAGTGAATACCCCCCTAGGGTATGAGTGTGGTAGGGGTATTCCCTCCATTATATCAGCGCTATTCTAGCGTCCGTACGCTCCTCCGTCGTCGCTCTTGTTCGTTAATACTATTACTCACGCTCCTAGGTGCATAGATACTATACAACGGAGCCTATGGATAGATACTATAGTAAGGGGGCTTGTCCCAAATAAACAAATGTTTATGTTATGGGACTCCTACCCTCATCTTCTATATATACGACTCGTGTAGTAAGCCCTTGATTTTAAACACATTATGCTCCCATTGTTCAATGTTCGCACCTACGACCTAAAGGTGTAGGAGCTCCCCCTGTACTGGCCTGCATAATGCTCACATCTTAAATGATATAGATGTTCGCAGGTAAGTGTTCGTGATTCGCGAATTTAGAACAATATTAAATAATACTTGACTTTTCTGTTGAACAGGAGTATAATTCAAAGTTAACACGGGAGTGACGGTGTCACGTTAACAAAAAAATTACCGTGTAATGGCCTAATGCCTGTTCACCGGACGAACGTACGATAAGACAGGCCATATTCCCAAATTTGGGAGCGTTCGAAAGAACGCAGAGACAGCCTTTTAAGACCTGTGTTGTGTTTATAACACACCTTTAAAGGCAGTTGACCAATAAGCCCTTCGGGGCTGATTTGGTAGAAACATCGCGTTGCAGCGAAGTAATGTGAGCGGGGCAACCTGAGGAGGTTGCTGGGAACCTTAACCGGATATCTCACGAAGCGGTTAAGAAGTTAGTAGTGGGTTAGGCTAACATAATTTTAAAGCCCTCAATAGAGGCAAATCGGGGATGAGCTCCCGATTCTCCACCAGGAAATTAACGGATTTGGGATACCAGGTCGAATTATTTCCTTCTCAATAAGGCACGGATATAACATCCTAGTTATAGCCTCCGTGCTTTTTCTTATGGAAAACTTATGGCATCTATAGCAGCATTTATTCCCGTAATATCAGCATTAATCGATAGACTCTTCCCAGATAAAGTAAAACAGGATGAGGCTAAGGCTGAACTATTAGAAGTAATGTATAAAGCTCAGGCCGCT
>JAAOEI010000465.1_pt1 | contig 15630 bp, 18 predicted proteins | sample 7059261 | NCBI WGS metagenome assembly JAAOEI01 (sample SAMN14008812, study PRJNA610033) | viral metagenome | isolation source: viral particles filtered from seawater | place: China: Hangzhou Bay, Yangshan Deep Water Harbour | collected 2017-10-31
CTCTGTGCCTCGACCACCTTCTCTTCTTGGAAGCCAGAAGTCTTCCAACATGCTCATATGATTTCTATCATCTCGTATCTCACCAGTTGATGCATCATAGACCAACTTGTTGCGATAACGATTCATCACATCTTTGAGGTATTGCTCTGCTTTTATCTTAGGAAGATTGCCAACATCAATATAGAATATACGACGCTCAGGAGCCCTAGAAATACGATAGATAACCAACGCATCTTCAATCATCCTCAATTGGTTAACAGGTTTGATTGCTTTGTGTAAGTAAGATAAAACCTTACCACTGTTTTGATCAATTACACCAGAAGGACAATACGTTATTGCGTCATCAGAAATTCTAATTCCCTGTTGAGCTCCACCATATCCAGCAGAATGCAATCCTTTTTCATTATAGATGTAATACTCTTCAATCTTCTTAATCTTATCTACACCAGTAGATTGATCTTTCTCTTTCTTTACTTCTCTTACTTTTTTAATCTTAGTTGCATCAATATATCGTAATGAAGTTATGCCTTTTTTAGGATTTTTAGGGTCAATAACTTTATGGAAAAAAATTCTTCCATCAACATACCAACGTCTAAAGATATCATGACCTTTTTGTTCAAATTCTAAAAGGGAAAGGACACTATCAAATTCTTTGCGAATAAGTCTTTTAATTTTTTCTGGGTAGGGAAGTCTGTCAAGAGTAACCATGACAGACTGAGAAAATTCATCTGAGGTTATTGCTTCGTTAACAATATCTTCGACTGCACTGTCACATTCTGGTTGTTGTGCAATGTCTCTATAACGTCGAATTAAATCTAGCTCGGTTCTTTCTCGTCCATCCGTATCAAGAACAGAAGAGAAAAAACCGCCACCAGCGACTTCGATGCTACCGTCGTCAGGAGTCGGGACAGTGAAAGTATCTCCACTGTCCTGAACCCCTTTTCGAGTAATACTAAAACCAAATAGCTCTGCCATTATATCTCCTTACTACTACTATTTAGTAGTTAGAAATATATAGTCAGTCACTAAAATGGACCAGACGGCGCATCTGCAATGACGGCATCAGTGACAAAGTGTTGATATCTAAACGTTACATCAAAAGTTTCAATTGTATCTGAAGTGCCAGCAGCTAAGTCAATCGCACTAACCTCTGTCGGAAACGCATTGACAAAGGTGTATGTTTTCAACACTGCATCATCTCTGTCAAGTTGCGAGACTTTAAGGTCAGCAGTATATTCATCATGAAGGGTCAAACCTTGACCCGTGACAAGATTATTCATACTGTTATTCCACCGTTCCATTGCGTTTCTAATTGCAAAGTTTGTGTCGTTTAAGAAAGTTACAGTCCATGTCTCAAATGTTCTATCAGCAGGGATAAACAATGAACGACCTCTAAACGGAACTTCAACCTCAGCGATTGTCATTCCTGGCAACTGAGCGGCCGTGCACAAAAACGCAGCATTTCTTGTATCCAAACCAACAGCACCAGCAGGAGGATTATTAATCTCAACGCGATATTGGTTATTTCTAGCGCCACCACCAAGTAGTTGTGACCTAAATTCGTCTAATGTTCCAACCATTTTCGTTGCTCCTTATTAGAATCTACCGATAACTTCGTTGAATTCGACACCAGTTCGAACGGCAACAAAGTTAAGAGTGATAAAGTTAATAGACCTTGCTGGTTTAATGAAGATGTCAGCAACAAATTCGTTTCTGTCAACCACTTCACCTGTATTGTTCGTAGCATCGCAGACCACCGCAAAATCAGTGATACCTCTACGACCCTGAACATCTCGCAAGAAAGGTTCTACCAAGTTACGGAACTGTGCTCTTGTAAATTCATCGTTGAACTCAAAGAGTGTAAACTTGGCAGCAGTTGCGATTGCTTTTTCAAGAACCAAGAACAAACGACGAACGTTGATTCTATCAAACGCACTTGGTTTTGTTTGAGCAGTCTTGTCACCAAAAAGAACCACACCCTGGCCAGGGAAATCAACAACAGGGTTGATTCGAGCCTTGTAAAGAATATCTCTTTCAGACTGTTTTGGATTGAAAGCAACTTTAATCGCACCACGAATGTTACCACGATTGTAACCGCCTGGTGAGAACCATGCATCAGCAACTCTATCTGTGTTTGCACAGACTCCAGCAATGTCACCATTCAAAGGAACATAACGCAACACATCATTGTACTTATCATACATCTGTTTATAACCACTGTCGTACACAATATACGAAGACGATGGCAATGTATCAAACGAATCTTTTACATTTACTGTTTGCGTGTTTGAACTCTGAACGTTAACAACCGACTCACGAGCAGGAGAGATGAAACCAACACAGTCTTTGCGAAGCTCACAAAGATCTGTAATCATCGTACCATGTGTGTCAAACTCATCACCAGATGTACCGAACGATGAACCAGTAACCGTTACCGAAGGTCCACCAAGAACAAAGTTGATGTCGTGAGCTTCTGTGTCTGCGAACAAGTCATATGCTGTTCTCTTCTCACCAACAGTCAAAGAATAGTCGTCTGTTCCACCAGTCAATCCATCATATGTCGGTGTGTCAACAGCAGTGAACGCACCAGCACCAGAACCGGAGTCCTGAATAACGTTATCCCCAGCATTTGAACTAGAACCATCTGTACCATCTAAAAGAACAGCACCACCTTCATCCGAACTACTAGAATCCGTACCGTTAAGGATAATGTTGTTACTTGCATCCAAGTCACTACCCCAGTTAGTACCAGAAGAAAGATGATCCATCCAATAGATATTTGCAGATTGCGTATAAATCACATCAGGATAGTAGTTTGTTCCACCTTGAGCTGTTTTAGCCTTAGGATTTTTGGAAAGTGCTGAATATGTTTCTAGAATCGAGTCACCGCTTTGTCCAGCAACACTTTCACTGAATCCAGTAATCTTACCTGTTGTATCATAAACAACAACGTGCAGTTCATCAGCTGTACCGCGGCCTTCCTTAGTAGACCAGTCAGATGTGCCAGGTGCAGAATCAAACAAGTCGTAAAACTTCCAACGTCTACGAATGTAAGAATTGTCAGCAAGGTCTGCAACCAATCCAGTTCCATTCGGGTTGTCTAATTCACGAATTGTGATTGTGTTGTTTGCTGTGTCACGAGCAGTGACCTCATATTCTTTACCTGCATGACCACTAGCCGGAGTACCGAATCCACTGTCTGTGAAGAAAGAAACAATGTCACCAACGTTAATAGCGTTGTCTGCAAGATCAACGTCATCAACAGTAACAGATGTTGCACCGTTAGATGCCGCACCGTTGACTTGGTTTGCCCCTGTAATGTTCTGCGAAAATGCTGTAGCAGTTGCACAAATGGAAACCGCGAGAGAGTTACCCCAATCACCAGCAGTTCTTGCTGCCCAAGGACCAACAGTTCCTTGACCATCTCTATAAGAACCCGAATAGTGATCAGTATCTCTAATCAAAACGCCTAGTTCAGATGCAGCATTTAGAACACCAGACTCAGCCCGGACAACTTTAAGTGCATTGGAATACTGCAAAAAGTTTGCAGCAGTGAACCAATATTCAAAGTTATCACCATTAGGTTCGCCAAAAATACTTCTTAGTTCTTCTTCAGAACCAATATCAACAACGGTTGCAACCGGGCCCTTTTCAAAAGGTCCAGCAACTGCGCCAATATTTGTTTGTACGGCGGGTATGATATTAGTGAGATCGATTTCTTTAACATGTACGCCTGGAGAGACTAAAAAACCCATTTCTCGTACTCCTTACAATTGTAGAGTCCAAAAACTCTTTGTTATTCTTGTTATTATTTATAAAAATAGGTTTTCTAAAACCATGTTTTTATATGTTGCAAATCTTATAAATATGCACATGTCATCACACTATGAGAAGTATAAAGACACTATAAAGAAAGTTGCGAAACGTAACTATAGACAACGCATAGTGTGGCTCAACGAATACCTTGCTGACAAGTCCTGTGTTCATTGTGGTGAGAGCGAAACTGTTTGTCTAAAGTTCTACCCACACAACAATGAAATTAGAAAACTTACTCAACGCAAAGGTATGAACGAAGAGAGTCGTGAAGAGTCAATTCATTTAATAAAGAATTCAAAAATTGTTTGTGCAAATTGTTTCATTAAATTAGAATCTGATCTAATTGAGTTTATTTAGTGTTTTACCAATTTGTATTATAATCTCTAACAACTGGTGTCCATACAGTTCCATACTCATCTATATTATCTTCAAAGGGATCGTCTAGACCGTTGACAATAAAACCAAATGGAGCCATGTCTTGCTCTAACATATCCTGTTGCTCCTTTATCATTGTCTTTCGTATATCGTTGTCAGTAAGTTCTTTGAAATAAGTCTGATCTGTTGCCCAGGCAAACATGAACATACATGCAACCAAATCATCATTACATCCATCGTCTGCTTGATAGGATGAACCTCTGACTATAAAAGTAGACAGTTCATTGACAGCATCATAATCTTCTATTATTAGTTTGTTGTCCTCTATCAACTGTTTAAGGTTAGAACAACCAATCTTTTTGACAGCCTTGGTTGTTCTTACACCCAATTGCGCTCTGCCACCTGAGAAACCCGCTCCAAGGATTTGTCCGGCCCGTCCTCGCATCGAAGCCATAACTAGGTTGTCATACTCAAGATCAAACTGTAAAGCATTAGCGACCTGCTCACCTATGTCATTCACCTCTACCATCACGTATGCTTGATTGTATGCCTTTGCAACTTCATGTATCTTTGTGGGAAATAGAAGAGGTTTGATTTCATTATCTCTAAACTTCGCAACTACCTTATATGGTATCTCAGTCACATCAAAGACTACAAAGGCAGAATAGTCATTTGCGGTTCCACGAGAAACATCGGCTGTTATCATATACACGTTATCATTTTCTGGTCGAACATAAATATCCAACCCTGCATTTGATTGAATTGGATTTCTATATACCAAAGTTTTCAATCTGTGTGCACTTATCAATGTATCAATTGAGCCTAGGAATTCACATTCAAACTCAGCGTTAAACTGTGACTCTGAAGTATTTCGTATTGTTTCTTTCTTCCACTCTTCATCACGGCCAGGAACTTCACTCCAATGAACTTCTGTTGCAATATAATCATTTCGTCTTTCCTGTGCATCTACCCATATCTTATAAAACATGTTCATACCGTGTGGTGTAGAAACAATAATAACCTTTGTGTTTTGACCAGAGGTAATGGTAGGATAAACAGATGCAAAGAATTGCTCTGCAACGTTAGAAGGAACAAACGCAAACTCATCAAGGAAAATAATGTTATAAGAACCACCACGAATAGCACTTGAGGAAGTGGCAGCAGCAATAATCTTACTACCGTTCTCTAATTCAATATTACCTTTGTTCCACGCAATAATACCTTGTTGCATCCATTTAGGAAGGTTTTCATATGCAAGTTGTAGTCTGCTAAGAATATCTCTTGCCGTGATTGACTTATTTGCAAGAACAGCAATGTTTACGTTTGCATTGAATAGTGCATAATGCAAAAGATATGAGATTATGATAGTTGACTTGCCTGACTGTCTAGGTAGTTTAAAAATAGAAAACCTATTATCGTGCATGGTTGAAACCATGTCCTCTTGAAAACCATACATTTCAAACGGGACTAGTCCGTGGTCAAGAGAAACGATTTGAACATAGTTCTTAATAAAGTAAAGTGGATCTTCTGCACACTTACCATATTCGATAATGTCCTCTTTTGTGAACTCTACCGGAGTATTTGTTTTCTTGAGATTAGGATTACCTAGATATTGATTTTGATCAGCCATACTCATATTTAGATTCAAAATCATACAGTGTTATGAACCTATCATCATCACCCCATTGATGTTGCAACTTTTTTTCTATATACTCTTCTGGTAAATCTAGAATATCAACAATAACTTCAATGCCTCGTGTAAATCTTGCCTTTTTACCATGATCATTAGACCAATCTATAGACGATAGAGTTGAGTAATCATGTTCTCTATCTAAAAATTCCCAACCAGACATTTTAGGTCTAAATGGAAACCCAGCAAACATGTGTGTGTATATGAGATTCTTAGCTTCCATTTTTTTGAGATATTGTATCTCAGGAATAGTTCTGTGCATGTGTTCATAATACTGAAACATGAAGTTGTAATACAAATCAAACAGGATTTGATTTTCTACCCGAATACCATGACTAAGTGTAAGGCCAGGTTTTTTGAAAACTCCCTTACACACATTACCCTCTCTTTGGAATACGAAATGACCATCAGCAGTAACTGGAAACCCGTCACCTTTGTATCTTCGTATTCCTTCTAACAAAAATACAGTACCAGAACCAACACCAGTTTCAAAATATTCTGATTCTAATAGAAAGTTTCTAAGACTGTTTTTATCAAATTCTAAATCGATGATTTGTAAATCAATTTGGTTTCTTTTACAAAACTCATTGACAAAAAAGTATTCTAGTTTATCATAATGGCCGTTATAACTAGAACGAATATAGATGTAGTCTGCATCTATATTAAGAGACTTAAATCCGAACGCAATTGCTTGAGAATCAATTCCACCAGAAACAAAAACAGCTGGTTTCACATCTTGTGCGATAACTAGTGCTTGTTCCTTTAATGCAGTTTTGAATGTAGTAGGATGAAAATTTTTATTAGGATACTCATTGACAGTTAAGTTATTATAGTCATAAGTAATCCAATCATTATGAAACATGTATCAGTACATTCCGTCAATTATTGAACTTGCTGTTTTCTCGTTGAGTATTTTCCCACCCACTTCATGATATAGAGGTTCTACAGGTTTACTTTTCTGATAGTCAATGAATTCATTTAGTTCTGGGTTATTTCCTGACTTATTAAAGGTTGGAAACTTAAAAAAGATTTCCATCATGTCTGGATAATCAGTTATATACTGTATCCATTTAGATAGAGAAGTATTGAAAGAAACAGGACTAAATGGATTACCGTAATGTAAAGACATATCAAATGGTGAAAAATTTATTTCTCTTTTATAAACGAATGTTGGTGTTATTGTGGAGTTTATAATATTTGAATCCCAAGCGAAAATATCTATGCTATTTGAACCTGGAATAAGAGAACAAAATCTTTCTATAGCGATAGTGAGGCAATACCTATCAGGATTATCAGAATGAGTATTCTCACCAAAAATTCCTGACGACATTATCACATTTCCATCAATACTCTGCCGCCATATTTCTTGAACCAGTCCAACTGCTGATGTGAAATTGTGTTTATCACCGAATGCAGTTGCCTTTTCAAATACTTCTGAATTTAGTTCCATGTCAACAATTTTAGGTTCTATTCCGAGAGAACGAGCATACTGTATTGCTCTATCAGAATCCTTAGCCATAGTGACTCCATTATTCTGAAATCTACCGTGATATACCTTAATCTTGTCGATATTGAAACCACTATATTTTAAATCTGTTAAACAACGTAATACATATCCAGAATCCATTCCTCCTGAATATGCTAGTATGGGGTTGTCTACAGAGTCAGCGATTTCTACCAGACATCTTTTGGTGTGATGTTTGAGATTACTACCAACGGCCAGACTATCAATTGTACACGCTATCCCATCCTTATTGATAAGGGTAAGGGGACTATTTAACATCATTTTTCTTTCAACATTTTCTGCAATTCAGCAGTGCTCCCTACAAACAAAGCATTGGTGACATTTTTCGGTGCGTTACTTGGAACTTCTTTGAGACGTTTCATTTTTTCTTGAAGGTCGCCAAGTTTCTCTGTCACCTCTGCAACTTGTTTAATCAAATTACCTGCGACTTCATACGCTCGTGGAGCATCACTTTCCCTAGCCAATTCAAGAATACCTTCAATCGCATCAGAACCACGTTCAACCAAGTTGTAAAAGTTTTGTCTTTGATACGCATAATCATTTTCTATATCTGCATCATTATTAGATACTTGTATTGGATTTACTTTTTTTTCAACAATAGGGTTGATTTCAATATCTTCAACCACCCCTAAAGCTTTATCAATTTCACTGTTCATTCTGTTAGCTTATCATCGCCTGTAGTATTATCTCTGACTTTTGAATCTTGGAAGAAAGATGTAGTTTCACTAAATCCAAAATCATCATCAGCATCGGCAGTAGTTGGATCTGGAGTAACAGTGTATCTCTGTTCTCTCGCTGGAGCTTCTGACTTAACATTAGCATACTGATCTACAATAGCAGTCTTAATGACACCGGAATCAGTAATTGGTCCATAAAGATAAAACTTAGTCGTAAAAGACAATGTATAGATTATAGCTCGTCTTGTTTCAAAATCACCTTCATAATCATCCTCATATGATATGCTATTCAGAATGATTGGTACATCTCTCTTAATACCCATATCGGCCATATCATTAATTGTGAGAGTATAGTCAGGTTGAAAGTAAGGAAGAATCTGTTCTACGATTTGTAATGCATCATCAGAATTCTTTGACATTATGTACAACTCAAAATCCAAGTTGTATGGAACTGGCATATATTGTACGTCAAGCTTGCTAGTGTTTCCTGATTTAGTCTTCTTAAACTTTTGCACCCGATTCAATTTTCTACTAGGATCATAAGTCAAATTTTGAATCTCAAACCCAATACGTGGAAGTGTAATCGCTACCTGTTTTGTAAGATCAGGGTCTTCTCTTAATCTAACAAGAAACTTTTGTCTCGGACCATAGGCCAAAGGCACTTTCATGGATTGCACAATAGTTCCATCATTGTCTTTACGAACCAACTGAATATTATTAAACAAGGTTCCGAATGCAACAACGACCTTTCTTATTGTTTCATGGTAAAACTGACTACCTAACATTCTTTACTCTCCTGCGTCACCAAATGGGTTGCTCTCAGTGAAATCTAACACATCATCATCTAAACTATCAAACAACTCATTCTGTGCAGTATTATCAAGACTACCAGTGTTTGCCCCACCCGTACCTATTATATATTCTTCTTGTAACAGATAATCATTAGTGCCTGTCTCAAGAAGTATGCTCTCACCAACAGAGCTACTATCGTCTTCACCTATGATATTGTCACTATCTGTTTCATCTAACAACAATCCTCTAGTTGTTGCAGTGTCATGAATTCTAATAGGTTCATTGACAGCACTTGATTGTTCCAAAGTAAATTGATAAACAAGTGCATCTGTTGAAAGTGCATCTTCAATCGCATCAATAACATCAACACCTGTATCCAATATCTCGGAACTATAATCAAAGGTGCGACACCGTAATCTATAAGCTGGATTGTTATCTAATTGATGAAAAGGTTCATCGTGATCAACAAAGTTAACCGAAAACAGTTTTTTCAAAATTGGATGATAAATCAAATCCCCCTCAAGAGGTCTATCTGAATCAGTAGGTGTTGCTTCTGAGATAATATATCCACCTTCAAATGATGCAGAAGCTTCTACCGTGCCGCTATCTAGGGTTCCTTCCTCTAATAATACAGAACCACTTGTAGTGTCTGTACCACTCTCAATTGTAATCTGTTTGGTCAGATCTTGAAATCTGTGTTTTGCTACTACAAAGGTTACATCACTTAGGTTTTGTAAACCAAACCTATTCATCAACTCCCTTTCACCCTCATAACCACCCTCTGCATTCTCAATATACATTTCAATCTTAGCAGAAGAACTAAACTTTGAAAGAGTATCTTCTCCCAAAAGAGTATCTTCTGCCACAAGAGTTCTGTCTAGATAATGAACATCGTGGCCGAATATCTGAATAGATTCTGTAAGCAAATCTCTGTAAAGATTTTGCTCTGTTGCGATTGCATGAGAATTGCTGGTATGAAATATTGAATTGACGGCCATAGAGTTATCCTATCATATAGTTGACAGGCAACTCATATGCTAATTGAATTTGTTCTTCTAATCTTTGCAATTCCTCTTGTGCTTGTGAGTAAATAGTGTCACCATTCATCGTGACACCTCCTAACATTGTAACGCCATTAAACTTTGATAGGTTTGCACCCCATTGTCTTTTGATTAGAGCAGTTGCATATCTTTTCAAATACATGTCATTATACACATCTGTAAACGATGTTGGGTCAAGTTTTCTATAACATTCAATAATGATATATTCATCAGCCTTAACATCATTGTTCCAGTCCATATCAAGGTAAAGTCTTTGTTGATGCTGACTAAAACGAATAGGAATCTCACCAACTAACACATGTTCTAGGAAGTCTAGATGTTGCAACGTCATTTCATATTCCATAATGGAAGTAGATGAAAAGTCATACAAATCATTCAACCTCAATTGATATCTAAGGTCAAACATGTTGGCTGTTGTACTATCAGTGATAGGAAATACATTGACGACAGAAAGAACAGCTGCCGGTACAGGAATGTAACCATTACCTTCTTTCCAAGTTGCAGTGACAGAACTATCTACCACATCAGTTGCAGTTGTAGATGTATCAGATGTTGCTCTGGTTATATCTGCTGAAGTGATTTGATGTTTGAGATACATTCTCTCAACACCATCATAGTGATATTCAGCGAAATATTGTAGTGCCTCGTCCAATCTATCATCAATCTGATCGTCTGACACATTAATGTCTATAACACCAAAACCAAGAGCTCGTAAACAGTATGATTTAAGAGTGGCCTTTGTTGATGGAACTGCCATATGTTCAACTCCGTTTATTACTTATTTATAAGTATTTAGTTCGGATACAATGCGCTCCCATATCATACTTTTTGGCGACACTTTAAAGAATTCAGCTCCACCATAAATTTCGTCATGTGTCATCCAAACACCATCACAAATTTCATACTCTATTTGTCCTGTATCGTTCACTCTAGATTTCATAAATCATCTTCCTCTAAATGTTTAATTGCGATACAATTTGGACCAAATTTCAAATCCTCCATCCAAGTTGACCATTGTGTAAAACCTACACTTTCATATGCAACCAATGAAGTTTTTCTAGGTACTGTCCATATCCAAGTTCCACCATTTTCCTTTGCATACTTTATAGTTTCAAGTAATATTGAAGAAGCATAACCTCTTCTACGATACTCTGGATCTGTCCACAAACCTCTAGATCTAAAATATACTGAATCTTTCCAATTGTTGCTCATAAAACAACTATTAACTGATACAAGTTTATCATTCTCGTGTATTCCAAAGAAAACAGGATACACATCCATGTCATATGAAAAACCAAAGTATCTACTTGGATGTCTCCATGTCCATTTGTTGTATGGTTTCACACCTCCAGCTTTGTTTGGCCATAACTGAGTTTCCCAAATAAGTTTGATTTCTTCCCATGATATTATTTTTACCTCAGACATGGTTTTTATAGTCTCCCCATTCGTGTGGTTTATTATTTCTGTGTGTGAAATGAACAAATTTTATATCAGGATGAAACTCCCCACCTAGATAAATGTAATCATTACCCGTTAACTTTCTATATTTACTTGTTATTTGAATTTGCCATTTAGTCATACTCTTACCATAATTGATATCTTCATTTACAACCCATCGTGTAAACCAACTCTCTGGTAAGGTAATAAGTTCTAATCTTTCTTTAACAGAATCCTCAACAAAATATTGTTCTCCATTCACAGGCCCAGACGTGGTTCCATTATCTATGTAATGTCTTTGCCACCCATGTATATCTGACATAAACTTGTCAAAAATGTATCGACAATCTTTTGGATAATATTTGAAAAATCCACCATTTATGACATAGTTATTTTTTCTTGTGTCTCTCCACCATCCAGGCATTGCAACAAACTGGCCAGGTTTTACAGGATATTCAAATATCTTTTCATAGTCATTTACAAGCAGAACATCAATATCCATAACACAAACAGGTTCATCGATGTCTGTTTGCATTGCCCACATCTTATTCCATTGCAATGTCACTTTAGGATCGTATGGCTCTCTTATCCAAATAATCTCATACTTGGACAGTTTATCTTCCAAGTATTTTTCATACTCAATGCCATATTTGGTGCCTATTCTAACTGCAAATATCTTCATTATCTATAACATCCCACTATGTGTATTCTATCCTCCCATGATCCATTTAATGCCGTATGTTTTTGTGTAGTGTCAATTTCATAGTATCTACCATCAGCAGGAAGATGCATAACTTCTTGATTGACAATCAACCAACATTTTTTATTTGTAATTATTGGTATGTGAATTCTTTTGGTTGGATCACTGTGTATTGAATAACATGTTTTTGGTTTTAAAACCAACACTCTAGTTCTATACATATCTAATTTTTCTATTATAGAATTTATATAAGGTAGGTTAAAATTTAGCTCAGTAAAATCTGTTTCTTTGTAGGGTTTTATGTTGCTGATTGTACCACAACCGAAAAAAGGGTCTGGATTATTCTCAACTCCTTGTAAACAAATTTGATCATCAAATGACGGCAAAAATCTTAGCTCTTCCTTTATTTTATCTAAATCTAAGCGCATATTGTAATCTCTTTAACCCTGTGGGGTTGTTCTAAAACCCAAAAAATTATTTTACACGCATAGTCCACAGACATTTTTTCAACATCTCTATCAGATACTCTGGGGGTATCTATAAAACCAAAATTTATACATGTTGTATCATATCCATCCCTAAAGAGTTGAGCATTTGCATCTCTAAGAGCTTTTTTCTCCACACCATATTTATTTTTTAAAAGATCACTAGCATGTGATCCTATATTGATAATTTTTTTATTTAGTTTTACAGCCTTGTATAACATTTCTACTTGAGTGAACCCATCGTGTTTACAATTTATGAAAATGTTACATTCCTCTAAACTATCAACACACCCAAGATAATCTTTCAAAGCTTCACCAAGACCTCTTCTTGTTCCTGTTATATAAAATTTATCCATAAGGATTTATTTCTTACTAAAATATTGTAAGTGTTGTTTAGTTGGTTTAGTTCCCCTGAACAAATAATATTCTGAAAAGTTAAGTGTTTCTTGCAATCTGTTAAAAGAACGCACCAATGTGTCTAAGGTATATACTGAATGTGAAATATGATAACTAAAGATATTGCTAGTGTTGAAGAAAACTCTTTTACCCTCAATTTTATTTTTGAGTTTTTTGTAATCAGGGTTTATCAAGTCCATCAGCCAATATTCTATATCATATGTATCTCTCATCTTTTTCTGAAGATCTCTAAGATATTCAAAGTCACCATATGTTTCTGCTCTCTTACGTAAAAGAACACCTTGTGACCCTTGATTGATGTTTCTTGTAAAGTTAAACGGTTGGTCTATGTATTCAGAATATTTTTTTATTTCCTCCATAGACATATTCATCTCAACAATATTCTCTTTAATTGTAATATTGTTTTGAGCATAGTCATAAAATATTACTTCTCCATCAAAGTTTAATTTTTCAACTAAGACCTCGGTTACATAACCAGCTGTCGGTGAAAAAACAACATCAAATTTTTCGTTGGGTAAAGTCTTTCCAAATGCACCTAAAGTCTCAGTGTTTTCAACATAAAATGAACTGTTTAGTCTATCGCAAGTTGTTTTGAAATAATTATCATCATCTAGTTTATTACGCCATCCTTCTTTCCTATCTTTAAGAATCTTCCAACTTCTATTTTGAATTTTCGTTCTAGCTTCCATATTGTTATATGAGAAAGATTTAACTCTTCTATCATTATCATCAAAATTTACAATAGTTGGTCTATCCTTTGGTGTTATCCAATGCGGAGTGTAATCATCGTGATAGTTTTCATCTGATCTCTCGTAATTTTTCCACCTTTCAAAAATAAAAGGCCGCCCTAATTCTCTCCACACATCAAGATTTATTTCTACATGTTGATGATGTAGATATGCGGGTCTGTTCGGTTTTGCAATTATGTGTCCTCTACACCAATTTGTTTCATCTTCAGAAAAGTTATAAAAATTTTGAATTGATGTTTTAGATGCAGTCATAGAAAATGTCATACCAGCAGTCACAACCATGGCATGAGTATATTCATTACAATCATTAAGAACATCAAATATTTCACTTGTATAACAAAGTATTTGATTATGGCCGGTTCCTGCTCCAGTAAGACCACCAGAAGTTTGCAGACATGTTGTTTGCACTTGTTTCTCTACACCGAAATCCCATTCTACATTGTCAGGATACATCACAATAAAAACAAGATGTTTTGTTTTGTTTTTGATTTTTATATCAGAAGTTTCTTCTGTCCAGAGTTTTCTGAATTGTTCAAAATTCTTAATCATCTATCTCTCTCAATACATCGGAACCAAATTGTTTGACCAAAGATTTTTTCATCAATATTTTTCTTTCCTTATTTGAACCACCATGAATTATGAAATGAAAACGATTTTCATTTGAACTATTCAAAGCTTCATGTGTCACTCCATTGTCAAACCAAAAACCAGTGCAATTTTCAAATGGTAGTTCTTCCTTTGTATCAACTCTTCTCAAATAACAATTATCTGGTTGATAGATTGCTAGATTGATTGCCGCTGAAATATTTCTCTGTCTTCCCTCGTTTATTCTTTCATCCCCAGCGTCATGATGTGCAGTGATACCACCGCCTGGTTTTAACAACATGAACCGACAACGTCTATAGTGTTTATGTGGAAAGTCTTCTAGCCACCTCTTCATTTCTGGTGCGACTTCAGCTACTTCAGTCCATCCCCACTTAACACTATCTTCAGTATAACCATGACCATTTGGATTCATTGTATGACGCCAACCAGAAAAAGTATCAAACTCACATTCATGTACAAAACTATGCATAGCAGATGACCACCATTCATCACCATCCGATAAACGATGTGGCACAAAGAATCCCTCATCATAAACATTCTGCGCTTCCTTGATGCAAGCTTCAGGTATATCTAAATCAATCTTTAGATACCAGATATCATTTTTTCTACACCACTCTATAAGAGTCATTGTCCGATAACCATAAATCTTTCCATACCACTTGATAAGGTTAGACTTCCCATATATTCTGGAACGATACCAGATTGTTCTGCCAATTCCTCTGGTGAGGATACACAGTTTATATGATCATCATATTGATCATCATTGGTTGATTGCAAAACATATAAAGGGTTGTTTTGTTCCCCATTAAAAGGTAATGTTTGTTTATTCATTTCAACAAATCTTTTCATAGGAAACATATGTTCACAAGATGTGTTAATAACGATATCAAAGATTTCATCTAGTTCTTTCATCATAGCATCTTTGATAAGACATTGATATTGTCCTGTATCTTTATATCTCTTGTTATACTTGTAACTAATGTCTTTTGCATCATTATCTATTTCGTGATTAATCACTTTACTGGCATTTAAATTATCTATCAATAAAGGAGTTAGGTAATTTGCAAACCATCCACCTATCAAAGCAATATTTGGTTGTAAATCAAAACGGTCCTCTATTTTTTTCAACTCATCAACAACCCACAATTTACTTTCTAATTGAGATGGTATTGATGCATCTAGTGTGCGTTTCATTTGATGTGGATAATATCTTTCCACATCAACTACGGCTTGTTTCCAATCATAACACAGTTCTGGTGTAAATCTTAGATAGTCTACCATAACTCTTTTATCTCATCGT
>JAAOEI010000466.1_pt1 | contig 15628 bp, 22 predicted proteins | sample 7059261 | NCBI WGS metagenome assembly JAAOEI01 (sample SAMN14008812, study PRJNA610033) | viral metagenome | isolation source: viral particles filtered from seawater | place: China: Hangzhou Bay, Yangshan Deep Water Harbour | collected 2017-10-31
TGGCGGCACTGCAACTATGCCAATATGTCGTGGTTGTCACGATGCGAAAGACAGACTAAGTACGCGTGACGTTGATCCTGGGGTAATTTTTCTTGCCATAAGGGGGCTTTGGGAAAAAGCAGACAGAGCCGAGAGGATTATGATTTGTTCGATTCTTGATGCAATGCAAGATGCTGCGTATGTTGTGGCTAGGAAAGGCCGACGTCCAACAGTTAAGGAGCTAGAGGCTCTGGACTCATTGCGCGATGAGGATATTGACTATTCCGATATTCCTAGAATGGACACTTAGACAGGAATGCCGCTTCTCGACGACATCAAGAAACAAGTCGCACAGGAACTGTCACAGGTAGGGTCTGTCTCGGAGTCATTCGCCCGTGAGCTGGCGCGTGTGCTTGATGAGACCAATGGCCGGACCCGTAGCATCATCCGGACGTTGGAAGCGTCTGACGGGCGCCTGGTGGCTTCACAGGCGGCGCTAGGTAGAGCTGTGAGGCTGCGCGTAGAGCTTGAGGCGGTCTTAGAATCTGCCGGGTATGGGGCACTGGTCAATGCTGCACTGTCTGATCCGCTTGATCGGCTAACTGCTACGGCGCTACGTGGCCGACGGATCATCAATCAGGCAGCCACGCTCACACCGTTAGATCTAGATATCTTGCAGACGTGGGAGACGGTGCATCGCGCTGACTTGCTTGGTGTGGGACAGCGTCATGTAGAGGGTTTATGGCGCACGGTTGTGGGCGGGATGCTGTCAAATCGTGATACTGACGGGCTTGTGGATGAGGTAGGAAACCTTGTCGATGTCACGCTTCCGCAGGCGAGAACGCTTTACGACACGGCTGTGTCGTCACATGTGCGACAAGTGCACCAGCTGGGGATACGGCCGTCAGATAGTGATCGCTTTATCTATCAAGGCCCGAATGATACCGAGACGCGCCCATTTTGTGCGGGGTTGGTGAATGAAGTAATGACGCGGGCTGAGGTAGACGATCTAGATAACGGGCAATTGCCGAATTCTCTGCTTTCTGGGGGAGGGTATAACTGTCGGCATATTTGGTTTTTTCTGGGTGATGCGAGCTTGTAATGGCTGTTTTTAGGGTAAGGCTGCCTCGTCCCAAGGTAGACGATCTAGTCTTTTCAGATACTAAGCTGATGCGTTCGATTGGGGCTGCGATTGTTGGGCGCATACGTGAGCGTACTGAGCGCGGGGTAGGTCCTGACGGCGGGTCATTTCGTGGCTATTCGGCGCAGTATGCCAAGCAAAAAGCTGCGGCCGTTGGGAATACAGCGGTCAACCTCACGGTGTCGGGTGGGATGCTGAACGGGATGATCGCAAAGCCTACGCCGAAGGCTGTGCAGGTTTCATTTACTGGTGGGGGCGGTAGCACGGCTCGCGGGGGTACGTTTATTCAGCGGTCTAGAAGCGTAGGCGCAGCCGAGAAAGCCTTTTTTCACAATGTGTCAGGTGCAGGGCGATCGCGTGTCAAGCGCGAATTCTTTGCATTGTCCGACGACGACGAAAACCTTATACTTGATATGGTTGATCGATTTATTGCTAAACAACTGTAGCGAAGGAATTTAAGTGGCAGAGAAATCTACCATTGAACCGGGAACACAAGATGGCTCGGATGAGTCGGTTGAGTACTGGAAAAGCGAGGCAAAGAAAGCCTTCACGGCACGCGACCGTGTAAGGTCGCAGCTGTCAGAGCTTGAGGCAAAGGCGACGCTCACGCAAGAAGAGCGCGCACGCCTTGATGAGCTTACCAAGCAGCAGTCAGAGGCTGAGGAACAGCGAAAGATTGCGCAAGGTGAGTATGAATCGCTAAAGGCTGCGATATTAAAGGAAAAATCTGAGGCGATTGCTGCGAAAGAAGCCGCTGAGCAGCGATACGCGCAACGGTCTGTTGAGGCAGCGTTTGCGAATGCTTCCGATCTATTTGGTCCAAATGGTATTACCACGCTGACTCCCGAGTTTGCCTATGCGGGGATGCGTGGCCATGTGGACTTCGTGCCCGGAACAGACGGGAAGCCTGACAGGATTGTCGTGCGGAACATGTCCGGTGGAGTAATCAGCAAAGATGGCGAGCCAGTGCCTTTTGCTGAGGGAATGCGGCAGTTGATTGATGAATGGCCAAGCAAGGAACATATTCTGCGCGCAGGCCGAACGGCCGGGAGTGGAAGCACCGGCGGGCGTGGGGAACCGATACAGCCGACTGATCGCGCTGAGTTGATTCGACGGGCCGATGCTGGCGACCGCGAGGCGCTGGCAAAGCTCAGAGAATCACAACCCAAGGGACGAACCGTGCATGGGTCGTTCTGGGAGCGACAGAAGGCGTAAAAGTCCCTTATTACCTGAAGGGTAGCCACTCATGGCAAACGAAACAACTGCAACAACTATTACCGAGCTGATCCGTACCGAGGCTATCGGTGCGGCTGCGCTCTGGTTCGAGGCTAATCCTGGCGTCGCGTCGTTTGTGACGCAGGCTGATATCACTGGGATCCCTACAAATACGCACGTCTTCCCGATCATCGACCAGATGACTGCGGCTGCGATTGCCGAGAATACGGATTTTACGACCAACGCGGCGATTGATACGTCTGGCTCCGCGTCGGCAACAGTGACCGAGCATATCGTAAAGTCCACGGTCACTGATTATGCTCGGATGGCTTCGACTGAGAATCTCGAAGCTGTAGCGTCCGAGGGGAGCAACATCGGTGGCATGTTCGCGCGTGCCATGCAAAAGCTGCAGGATCAGGATATTACTGCGCTATTTGCAGCGTTTAACAGCTCGACTGGATCGAATAGCGGGCCGTTGACGGCTGCTTTGCTCACTGAGGCAGTGAGTACGCTGAACGAGAACAACATCCCAGACGATCGGCGTGTGATGGTCTTGCACCCGACGCAGTTTAGACCGTTGATTGCGGTCTTTGACGATGCGTCAACGTTTGGGCGCCAAGGTCAACAGAGCCTCGATACTGGCAAGATTGGCGTGCTGTATGGAGCGCAGGTCTTCCAGACGACCTCGGTAGCTACGGCGACCGTGTCATCGTCAACGGTCTATGCCGGGGCGGTGATGCACCCTACCGCCGTTGGGCTCGTGGTTAAAGATGGCAACATGTTCGCAACTGAGCGTGATGAGTCGTTTCGGTATACCGAAGTCATGCTGGTTAAAAAGTGGGGTGAAGTGGAATATCGAGGCGGGGCAACGACATCGGGTCGTGGCGGTGCCGGGGTCTACTTCTATTCGAATACGACTAACTAATGTGCTTCTTTGGCTGAGAAAGAGGCACGTGTGAGAGAGGGGTCCTTAGGGGCCCCTTTTCTTTTGAGAGACCGGAGGGTCTATGGATCGACGTTTATTGCTTGTCCCGTTCGAGCCGACTTGGCTGTCGCATCCAACGCTCGATATTCACGCGGTGTATCGACGTCCTGTGCGCGATCGTGTGACGTATGAGCCTGTGCGGGATGAGTATGGGTTTGTGCAGTGGGACTTGACGACAGGGCTTCCTATTCGTGGTCATTACAAATGGACGGCTAAAGGGTTTGAGTATGTCACGCTTGCCTCGCGTGATGATGTAGTGCAGGCTGCGCACTATGGGCTATCTGATAAGGGCACGACCCCGCTCCAGCGCCCGGATCTCTATTTGAATCAATTACACGGACCGTGGCATACGGCTTCCTATCTGCTTGATTGTGAAGACATCAAGAACGAACGCATTGCAAAGATCTTGCTAAATGTGGCGTCTTACGGGCTTCAGGGGGCAGAGGAGTTTGAGCGTCAGACCGATGCCGGGTTCAAGATGACTCCGTTTTATGAACAGTCCAAGGCCGCGGCTAAAGTAGCAGGGGAGCCAGTCAAGAAGCGCAGGGGTCGACCCAAGGGTAGCGTGAATAAGCCGAGAGAGGCTGTAGTAGAGGAAGAGGCTGTAGCAGAGGGGGTAGTGAGCGCATGAAGGTCGGGATCGGCCTTGTGTTATCGGGTGGGTATGCGGAGATTGTGCCGAAGGATTTCATGCTGTCGCTGCTCGATTTGGAGCGCGAAGTCCTTCAAGGCCGGGCGAATAAGGAACTCTCTGATGCGATTACGGATTTCGTGCTGATTCGATCGCATGCGTTTCCTACGGATGTGGGACGTAACGACATTTGCTCGCAGGCGCTTGCCGCTGGTGTGCATGCGCTGTTGTTCTTGGATTGCGACCATGTGTTTGACGCGAATCTATTGACGCGTCTTCTGCTGGCTGATAAGGACATCGTAACTGCTCGATATCACGTCAAGGTGCCGCCGTATCATCCAAATCTCTACGTGCGTCCCAAGGCAACGGATAATGCCATTGAGGGCGATTTCCGTCCTGTGCACTACGGTAAGGGCCTGTTCCCGGTGGATCGATGTGGAGCCGGTGCGCTGCTAGTAAAATGGCACGTACTGAACACGATCGGTTTTCCCTGGTTTCGCTATCAGCCTGATCCGCGTCCGCCTCATGATCTGCGTACGAGCGAGGACTTCTACTTTTGTCAGCGCGCACAAGAGGAGGGTTTCACAATTTGGGCAGACTGGGAAACTGAGGCAAAGCACCTAGTGCGAGGACAGGTGACTGGTAAGTGGTATACCGAATACCTGCAACCGCTCGAACAGCAGCTCATGGGGGATCAGCCAGAGCTTGCCGAGCCGCTTATTGTATGCGGGTATCCGGACGGGTACACGCTTCCCGATGGTCAGGTGATCCCAGCTTATGTCCCTGCTGAGCGATAAGCAGCGCGCTGCACCGAAGGCTGTCCTGTTGGCTACGCCTACACTTGGCATGGTGTCGATCTACTGGCATAACGCCATTATGGAGGTGTTTCGCTGCGGCAAGCCGATGAATCGAGCCATCATAGAGCGACAGGTTAAAGGCGATGCGATTGATGCGGGCCGGAATGCATTAGTGACGTGGGCGCTTTCGCTGACGGATCCGGTGATCTCGCATGTGTTCTTCGTTGACGATGATGTCATTATTCCGAGCAATGCACTGATTCGATTGTTGTCACATCAGCGTGCTCTTGTGTCTGGGCTGTATTACGCCAAGACACACACAAAGCAACCGCTTGTGTTATCGGCTCCGTATGAGGGTGCGCCTGAGAACTGGGAGAGTGGCGAGCTTGTGGAGTGTTATGCACATGGGATGGGGTGCACGTTGATAGAGCGCGTTGTTTTTGAGCATATCGAGCCGCCGTGGTTCAAGACAACGGTTGCTATCTGTGGTCTCGGTAGTGAGTTCAAGACACAGACAGAAGATGTGTATTTTTGTGAAAAGGCGATTGCGGCTGGGTTTCAGCCGACCGTGGATACAGGGTTAGAGTGCTTGCATTACGACTCAAAGCAAGACAAAGCATACCCGCTTGATTTGTGGGCGCGTGTGTATGGGGAGCCTATTAGGCTATGAGCGAGACTGAAAACTTGCTGAGGTTTGGTCGTAAGAATCAGGAAACCGGCGGTATCGATTTCCATGTTTCTACGCAAGCTTTTACCCCTCAACAAGTTGCTGAGCTTGTCGAGCAGAACATCAGTCACCCATGTGTGCCTGCGTTCCATGCATGGTGGTATCACGCGAAGCATACCTGGGCGATGACACGCTATAAGGGTGTGCCTATCCTGAAGGCGCCTACGGATCTCTGGGTCTATCAAGAAATGATCTGGGCGCTCAAGCCGCATGTGATCATTGAGACAGGGACGTGTTTTGGCGGGTCAGCGCTATGGTTTATGGATCAGCTCAAGATGGCGCATCCCGTCAAGGACAGTATGAAGCTTGCGGTGATCTCTATAGATATTACCGATCGTCGGACGACGAATGAGATATTGACTGGCGGGCAGGACGTTGGGTGGACCATACCGGAGCATGAGTCTGTGTATTTTTTACACGGGTCATCAACTGAAGAGGGTATGCCTGAGCGCGTGGAGGATATCGCTTCTCAGTATGGGGATCGCGTCATGTGCTCGCTGGACTCCGATCATAGCCACGATCATGTGCGTGCCGAGCTTGAGCTGTACGCGCCGTTGGTAACGCCTGGGCAATACCTGGTGGTAGAGGACACGAATATCTCAGGCCGGCCGTTGCGGGTCCCAGATGATGCAGGGCCTGGGGCGGCGGCGGATGCGTTCCTAGCGACTGAGTTTGGTCAGACGTTCTATAAGGACGTCTTATGTGAGCGACACCTACTCACAATGCACCCTGGGGGGTGGTTGCGTAAGCATGGCTGAATTTCCGCGCGGCACGGTGATTGTCTGTCCTGAGTGTTATCGGCCGATCTATGCCTTGGAACGCGGGATCGGTCCGCATGATCGGGCGGGCAGGGCCGCGAGTGCATTTCGGCCGATTACGCAGCGCGATATTACCGAGGTATGCCGTGTGCGTCCTGATGTGCCTGTGGGCTGGCAGGTAGAGGTGCAGAAGTGGAGAGGCACCGAGCAAGCCAAGCGCGTGCTACAGGCTGCGCGTCCTGTTGCTGGTGGTGACGCGTCGTGTCCGAATTGTGGCGAAATGTGGGTACGTATTGTGGAGCGTGAGAAAAACTCGGCCGGAGAGAAGGCCTATGAACTGCAGCTGTTGGACATTGCCCCGTCTCCTGCCAGCATGGGATTGATGGATGATAAGCATCGCTGGCAGAAAGAGTTTGAGTCATTGCCAGATGCTCAAGAGGTGAAGCATTGAATACCGTGCAGCGCGAGGCAGCCAAATACGATGCGATGTGGAACGTATCGGACTATCGCAAGATGTCGCCTGGTATTGAATGGATGCCTGTGTTTTTGCAGATGGCTGGACAGAAGCGTGGCAGTCTCATTGATCTTGGATGTGGCACGGGAGAGGCAGGCAAGCAGCTGTCCGAGCATGGGTTTGATGTGACGTTACAGGACATTACGTGCTCCCAGGTTGATGTGGATTTGCCGGTTATTGAGTCGCCTATCTGGTCTATTCCATACCAGTACGCGTTCGGGTATTGCTGTGACGTCATGGAGCATATCCCTACGGAATACGTGATGCTGGCACTGTCTGAGATGTGCGAGGCTTGCGATCGGCTGTTTCTGACGATTTGTACATTGCCGGATAGCTTCGGACTTCGCATTGGGCAGCAGCTGCATTTAACGGTGCGCAGCTATTCATGGTGGTATGAGCGCTTGTCTGAAGTTGGCACCGTGCTTGATGCGCGTGATTGCCTGAATACGGGAGTGTTCTACGTTGCCAGAGATTAAGGCGATCGTTGGGGGCGTCAATACCACCGAAGAGCAAGTGCTTGACAATGTGCGCCGATCGATTAGGCGCCATCTGCCGCAGCTAAGGCGCTATCAGGAGCAAGATCAGGCTGTATCGCTTGTGGCTGGGGGTCCGTCACTTAACCAGACGCTCATAGAGCTGAGAGATTGCACGTGGCGCGGGCAAAAGATTGTCACGGTAAACGGGTCGTATGGATGGTGTATCGCGCACAATCTAAAGCCGAGCATGGCTATCGTTCTAGATGCGCGCCCAGAGAATGCGGAATTTCTCGCAGAACCAGTCGAAGGGTGTAAATATTTCCTTGCTTCGCAGTGTGATCCAGAGGCTTTTGATATTGTTGAGGGGCGAGATGTGTATATTTTTCACGCTTTGAGCTATTACGATGCCGAGAAGCGCATTCTCGACAAGTTCTATAAAGGATGCTGGGAAGAGTGTCCACGTGGTACCACTGTCACGCTTCGAGCGCTGTCTATTCTTCGTATGCTGGGTTTTCTTCGTATTGACGTGTTTGGTTTTGATTCTTGTTGGATGGGTGATCGGCATCATGCCTACCCGCAAACGCTTAATGACTCGGATCAGTGCCTACCGATCACGCTTCGTGTAGACGGGAAATCGGACCGTGAGTTCTTCTGTGCTCCGTGGCACCTTCGGCAGTTGGAGGATTTTAAAGGCTGGGTGCAAAGCATTGGGGGGCTTGTGGATTTGCGTGTGCATGGGGATGGCCTGATTGCGCACTACATGCGAACCGGGGCAAGGCTTGTTGAGGAATCACGGCCTAGGGAGATCACCGTTGAAGCGGTATAAGGACGGTTCTGATTACGTCTATACTGATGAATATCTGATGCGTCGCATTTGGGACGCACAGCAAACACGCGGGCGCTTGCTCGCACGTGTGGCAGATGATCCGGGATCGCGTCATGTGTCAAGGCTAGAGGCTAGAGCCATGGAGTTGGAGCTTGCCATTACGATGTGGAAGTCTGATCTAGCTGATCGGCTAGAGCGTAAGGGGTAAAGAATGGCTGCAAGTGCATGGTCGTTTTATAACAAGTTCAAGGAATACATGGGCGATGGAACGGTCGACCTTGATACCGATAATTTCCGCATGTCGCTTTATACGTCGGCATCAAACGCGGCCACGGCCACGCTTAGTACGATTGGGTCTGTCACAAGCGAAGTCACCGAGGCAAACGGGTATAGCTCGTCTGGTAAAGCGCTGACTGGGGTGACATGGGCAACGGGGGCGTCTGCTTCAGAGATGCGCTTCGATGCCACGGCAACGATCTGGTCTGCTGCGGGCGGAACGATAGCAAATGTGCGGTATGCAGTGATTTGGGCATCTGGTGGAAATCTTGTCGCGCAGTCGGCGCTATCTACGGCTCAATTTACGGTTGGCGATGGCGATACGTTGACTGTCACACCCAGCGCCAACGGCATTTTTGAACTCAATTAGGGAGGTTCGTTATGAGCCTCGGGATTAAGTTCAAGGGCCCGGATGAGACGATCCATTTTGCGATGGATTGGTCTGACTGGCTCGATACCGATCGGGATGGGACGGCTGACGATACGATTGCGAGTGTCACATGGACGCTTGGCGATGGACTGACAGAAGGCCTTAATACCAATACGACGACCGTGGCTACCGTTGCGGTGTCGGGTGGGACAATAGGCAAGACCTATCGCGCGACGTGTCAGATGACGACTACGACAAGCGGTGAGACATTCCAGCGGTTCGGACTGATAGAGGTAGTGGATCGATGAGTTGGGATAGCTTTGTCCTTATCGAAGATACCGACCTTGGACGTCTAGAGCCAGAGGCAATCGATCCAGACAAGCCTTGGGGTCAAGCATCATGGCCGCGTCAAATCGAGCAAGCCAAGCGCCAGCTACGTGATTGGATTGATACCGATTATACTGATGTGGGGATTGGTGCGAGCGATCGGATTCGGGATACCTATAACTTCGGAGAGGCGAAGACGCAAATCAGTGGAGCCTTTACCGATGTTGTGACAGAGTCTCAGGATTCCACGGAAGAGGATATCAATCTTGCGACGGCGCTCGCAACGGCAACTGACTACATCAACCTCGGTGCACGGTTTACCTATGAAGGGGTCTACATTGATTTGCTTGACTCGGTCAACGCCAATACATCGGCGATGACGGTTGAGTATTGGGGCAAGAATCAATGGACCTCGGTCCCGTCGCAGTCTGATGGCACGGCAGCAACGAGCACGATTACGCTGGGTCAGTCTGGGCGCGTGACTTGGGCGCCGATTACGGACTGGGAGCGACGGTCGCTTGATGGGTCGGATGAGTCGTATTACTGGGTGCGGATGAGTGTTGATAATGCGCTCACGGCAGGCACCTCGGCAAGTCATTTGCTCGCGGTTCGAAAGCCAGAAGGTCTACGCACGGTAGGGCTGTATCTTGCGCTGTCGTTCATTATGCGCGGTCTTGCTGCCCAGAGCACCGAAGAGGAAGAGTGGAATGAGCGCGCGACGGCGTATATGGATGATGCAAAGGGACTATACGAACGTCTGAGAACGACGAATGCGATCCCGATTGATTCGGACCTATCAGGCGGGATCAGTGCGATTGAGGCTGACCCGAGGGCGGCCTTGCTTGTAAATAGGATGCCGCGTGCGTAATGCCCTTGTTGCGGTCTGTCATAACGGCGCTATGGTCTTTCGCAAGACCGCTCAGAGTCTCATGGAAATCGGATGGGGCGATCGGATCCCCTATACCAAGCAAAAGTATGGGTTTGATCGTATCGAGCTGCAGTGGTTCATTGACGGTCCCAGAGTGGACATGTTGCGCAATCAGGCCTGCGAAGTGGCAATCGGGAGAGACTATTCGCACCTTATCTTTCTCGACGCTGACATGGTCTGGCCAACCACGGTCATCCATGACTTGCTCAAGTATCACGATGTCGGTATCGTTGCCGGACTCTACGTACTGAAGGGGCCGCCGTATAGTCCCGTGCACCTCATTGATCAGCATGAAAAAGACGGCCTGCAGATGTTTCATCGAGCCGTGAAGTATGGCAAAGAGCTAGTTCCTGTTGATGTGGTAGGGATGGGATGCACGATTATCCCAGTGGCTGGGCTGAAAGAGATGGCCAAATCAAACTGGTTTGAATACCAGAATGATCAACATGGGATGCCTCGGGTGTCCGAGGACGTGCCGTTTTGTCTCAAGGCCAAGGCTGTAGGCATTGATCGGTTTATGGATCCGACGATTCGGTGTGGACATATTACGACGCAAGTGATCGACCATCGCTGGAATGAGCGCTATTTGCACTCTGTCGAAGCGAGCAAGACCATGGGCCCTATCGTCACCATGAAAGAACCGGCCTAGATGGCAGTCACCACGCTTAAGGCGATCGTGGATCGGTTTCAAGCTGTGCTCGAAGGTGGGGATCTGAACTATAAGAAGAGCACAGAAGAGTTTTCGTTTGATTTGCAGCCGAATACACGTGTGGATACCGTGTATCGAATACAAGACGATGGGCTTTCTGAGTCATCGTCTCTCACCAACAACGTGGATGCGCGTGTAGATGGCCTATCGGTCTGGATTGCTCGAAAGGCAACGCCTGATTCCCAAGCCGTACGTGAGACGATTCTTTTAGCGCTCGATACGATTGAGCGCAAGATCGTGGCAGACGGACCAGCCCAGAACTTTCACGCCACGATCACGGGGCGAGAAGTTGAGCGGGTTGGTGACGTCATCATGGCACGGCTGGGGATTTCCGTTGATTACGACTTTTCTTTGAGCACATCATGACAAAACTTTTATGGTGCGGACCAATCGGTCACGTATCGCCAACCTATGGTGATCTCGTGCCTGGCAAAGAATACGACGTTAGCGACGAGATTGTGGACTACCTCTTGTCGCAACCTGATTGCTGGCAGCCTGTTCCTGTGAAAACGGCCGTCAAGGTAAAGGATAAGGAGTAAAGATGGCTGTTCATGCACGACAAACGAAGGTCGGGATCAATATCGCCACGTCTGGCAGTTGGGGTGTTGGGGCGGCGGTTGCCACAGCGGTAGGGGCTGGCGATGGGCACTATGTGCGAGACGATCTCGGGCTTGTGCTCACGATGCAACAAAGCCTAGACGACAGTGCTGGCCAGAACTATATCGGGTCGGTGCAGTCGGCAAATGCTGAGGCTGTAGAGATTGCGATACCGGAATACATGCACTATAAGGACGCGTGGATGAACGTTCTTTACGCGTTGGCGTTGGGCACGGGCGGAACGGCCCCGACACAGCTAGGCGCATCAACGGCCTACACAAATACGTTCGAGCCAACGACGACCAAGACCGGGCTGTATGCCACGATCGTAAACGATAAGTCCAGCGACATCTTTGAGGTAACCGGCGCTAAGTGTACGGGCTTTGAGATTACGTCGGGCGAGATGGGTCGCATGGAAGCGACGTTTAACTTCATTGGCGATCTGGTCAAAGAAGACTCCACTATCAACACGCAGACACAGGTAGATGCGCTGACCTATCCCACGCAGGGGTTGCGTGCGTTTCTTGATGATGCAGTCATACGCGTAAACGCGCAGGGCGGGGGTGCGCTGTCTGCGGGCGATGCCATTGACGTGAGTTCAATGACAATTCGATTCTCTCAACCGCTTGATACGCGATTCGTTGCCGGACAGACCACGATTATCGAGCCCGAGGAAAACGAGTTTCCGACGTTCGAGGTTGAGCTAGAAGGTGGTCGGTACGCGGCGACGTGGAATGCGTTTTTTGCTGGGCATCGCAATACCACGCATTACAAAATGGACATTACGTTTACGGGACAAGCGATCGGAACCTTGGCCACAACCTACGGGGTCCTGTTTCAGTTTCCGAACATGTTTCTGCGTCCTGTGGAGTTTCCTGTCCCTGGCGGGGCTGGGCAGATTGCCCCTACGGCGACCTTTGAGGGCCTGAGCACGACGACGGCGCCTACTGGGATGACTGTTACGGCCCCGGTGCGTATTGTGACGACAGGTGAATCGTCTAGTAATCCGTTTGTGTAAAGGACTGTATGAAGATCAGAACGGTGTCATCTGACGGGAGCGTTCAGGATGGCGCATTTGTGTTTGAAGTAATGGACAAGGATGGCACGTCCTACGATCCGTCGTGTCTTGTGACGTGTCGTCCTATTCTTGGCAAGGAACGTAGAGAAATCGAGAAAGAGTCCGAGCGCTGGGTGAATGGTCCCAGGGGGAAAGGCAAGCAGCGTGAGGTAGACAATGACGCGGCTGCCGAGCTTGTGGTGATTCGGGCTGTGATCAGCTGGGAAGGTATCGACGGGTCAGATGATAAGCCCTTGCCGTGCAATGCAAGCACAAAAACACACTTACCCCCTCATGTAAAAGCTCAGATTATCGCGCGCGTGCTAGACACGGAGGACACCGCCTCGGTGCACTCCTTTCGAGAATCTCCGGACATGGTGCGAGTGGTGGGTTGACGTTGGCGAAAAGACCCCATGCTGTGAACGTGCGACACGAGAAGAGCTTGATGCTGAGCCAGATCGGTATGTCTGCGAGTTCTGCCCGGTGCGTATCGAACGTAATACGTTGTGGGCAGAGAACAGGCATGCATGGGAGCTATGGACGCAGCTCCACAATCACTTCGTTATCGATCATCACCTTGGACAATGGTTGATTCAGTCCTATGCCGACGGCGTCACTGGCGATGAAGCGTTGTTGTTAGTGCGCCGATTGGCGCTGATTACTGAGACTCTGAGACCGCCCGATAATGGCCAAGCGAAAACTCGCAATCGAAGTTGATGTCGATAGCTCTGGGCGCGGTCGTCGCACGCTTAAGGAGATTGGTAACAGTACTGTTGCGCTTGGTCCGGTCTTTAAGGCGGCTGGTATTGCAGCGGCTGCGGCTGGTGCGGCCATTGTTGCGCTTGGAGTTGGAATTGCGAAGCTTGGTGCGCGCGGATCTGGACTCAGCGCAATTGCTGATTCGTTCGAGAGGCTTACTAGCGCGGCTGGTCAGTCCGGCGACGAAATGGTTAGGATGACGCGCACAGCAACGAAAGGACTGATTAAAGATCTAGACATTATGCAGGCGGCTAATAAGGGACTCCTGCTAGGTCTGCCTGTGACGTCTCGCGAGATGGCGAACCTTGCAAAAACAGCGACCGTACTAGGTAAGGCTATGGGGCAGGATGCCGGAAAGTCCCTAGACGATTTAATCGTTGCGCTTGGTAGATCGTCGCCGGAGATTCTGGATAACTTGGGCTTGTCGGTCAAGATGGGCGAAGCAAATCAAGCTTATGCGCTTGCGCTTGGTAAAACCGTCGAACAGCTGACAGAAGCAGAAAAGAAGCAGGCGTTTTACAACGCTGCGATGGATGCTGCGCGCACGACAGTTGATGGGCTTGGCGGAATTACGCTTACATTTGGGGATCGTCTAGAACAGGCTAATGTGAGTTGGCAGAATTTCGTTGACGCGCTGTCAATAGCGATTGCGAAGTCTCCGGTTCTAAATGCGTTACTGGATGAGCTAGGCAGGATCTTTGAGACTTCATTAGGCGATCGTCAAGCATCTGCAGTCACGCTTGTCGTAAGTGCTATTGAGGGAATAGCTCTAGCTCTAGAGCCAGTAATACAGTTTACGATTCAATCGGTGCAAGTCTTCTTGGATTTCTTTGCCATGATTGAACGTGTCAATGCATCAGTGATTCGGTTTGTATCTAACATTGTTGAGCTTGGTTCTGTCTTGCCTTTTGTGGGCGAAAATCTTCAATCCTATGCTAATCATCTAAAGCTTGGGGCTGACAATGCCGATCGTGTGGCTGATGTGTCTAAGGGAATGGCGGACAGGCTGCAAAGCGTGCGCGATGTGGTATCGCGTGTAGGGTCTGCGATGCGGAACGCGGGTAGTGCTGCGCGGTCTGATCTGGCGCCTGCGGAGCAAGTTGTTGAGCAGCGTTCTGTCACGATGGGGACGGCGGTAGAGTCCGCGGCTGCGTCTGTGCAAACGCTGAAAGAGGCGGAAAAGCAAGCGGCAGAGGAAGCCAAGGCCTTTGCCGACATGATTACGCGCGTCACGCAGAAAACGAATGAAATGAATCGCCTTAATCAGCAAGTCGGGGCGATGATTGTAGAAACCAATAAGAAATTTGGCGATTACGGACTCACCTTGGAGTCGACAGGCCTACAGATTGATGTGCTTAGCACCGGAGCGCTTGTTGGATTGCAAAACAATCTGAGCAAAGCAAACCTTGAAGCTGTAAAGGCCCCAGGTATTTTTGGACAGATCGGCACAAGCCTAGGAGGTCTTAAAGACAAGTTCTTTGACTGGGGAAACGTTGTCAATGGCGTTATGCAGGGAGCATTTGGTCCTGGCGGTTTTGTTGCTGGACTTGCGCAGCAAGGCATGCAGATGCTGGCAGGGCTGATTGGGAAGGGACTTAAAAAGATAGGCGGCTTTTTCAAGGATCTCTTCGGGGGTCCGAGCGCAAAAGAGCTTGCCGGGCGAGAGATTGTCGAGCAGTTCCAAGGCAACATGGATCAGATCCTGACCGATACGCAGCGCGTAGAGGCAGGCGGGGAGCTGTGGAAGGCAACGAACATTGCCGTGCGCGACTCGTATCTGGCGGTTGGGTTGTCGGAGCGGGAAGCCTTGGCCGATGTCGAAAAGCTGTACGCAGGGATCAAGCAGGGGCCGAGTGCGGTCAATCCTCAAATCGAGCTCATCCGCTCTAAGATGCAGGGCCTTGCTGGGGCGACACAGGATGCGGCGCGGGCGTTTAGGGATTTGACTGGAGCAGCGGCAAGCGCGCCAACTGCGCCGGCTGTGTCGTCGTTTTCTGGCCCGATCAATATGGCGTCAGGTGGGTCTGGGACCGTGTTTCGGCCGACGCTATTTAGGGCTGGGGAAGGCGGGCCGGAGCGATTCTCGTTTGGTGGCACTGGTGGTGGGCGCGGGCCGTCGCAGGGCAACATTACCATCAATGTGCAGGGCGGGTTTATTCGGGATCCAGCTTCGGCCCGTGCGCTTGCGACCGAAATCAATCGGGCGACCGTGCGTCAGATGCAGCGTATTCGACAGGTCTAGATGGCTGACACCGAGATCATCCCGCGTCCTGGGCAGCTACGCCTAGCCTCTCGACGTCCTGAGCTCATTCGTGAGGAGCATACTCCTGCGACGGCTGGGCTTGCGCGATCTGGGACGACAACATCGAACGTCACGACAGCCACGATTGACTACTTCGAAGAGTTTCTAGACATCGTCATTGATGATGACGTGCGGACACGGTACGTTGACCTGGCATCGCTAAGTATTACGCTGGGCATCAGTGACGAGCCGTCTACGATGTCATGTGTTGTGATCCCGCGCGGTGAATTTGAGATTGAGCGGGGCAATGATAT
>JAAOEI010000467.1_pt1 | contig 15622 bp, 18 predicted proteins | sample 7059261 | NCBI WGS metagenome assembly JAAOEI01 (sample SAMN14008812, study PRJNA610033) | viral metagenome | isolation source: viral particles filtered from seawater | place: China: Hangzhou Bay, Yangshan Deep Water Harbour | collected 2017-10-31
GTCGCGCTTCGGTTTCCGCGGCATCTTGGTAGTCGTTGAGTACGTCACGCATGGAATGTTTGATCGTGCTGTAGCTGACGACGTTGTCCTCGTTGAGCTCGCGCGCATAAGCCGCATTGGCAGTCACGCGCGGGATCCGTTTCAATCCGATCGCGCCGGTTGAATAGATCGGCATGTAACAGCCCAGCATGTACACGAGCTGCTCCTCAATAAACTTTTTGCCGTCCTGCTTTCCCGGTCCCTCAAAGCGGACGATCCGCCCGCTGGTGTCGTCGGTCGAGTCATACAGATCAGGGCCGATTGCGGTGAAGTCGGACAAATTCACGTAGCTCGGATCGATCCCGAGGTGCCAATTGCTCGGCAGCGTCTGCAGCGGGGAGCCGGTGTTGATCAGTTGCCCGGTCAGTAAGGCGTAAATTAATTTGACGGCGGGCATTTCAATATAAACGAACTCGGTCACCGCTTTCGGCGTGACGCTTGATGCGTCGACCTTGTGCTCGGCGGCGGCGGTGTTTAATGCGCCGCGGGTGTCAGCAACAAAACACAAACCGAGCCCGGGGTCGGTCGTCGTACTTACCGCCCGGATGATCTCGTCGTCAATTTTCAGATAAACGACTGACGAGTCCGGCGACGGCGTCGCGTCTGCGTAAGCGGCGCCGCGCGTAAAAAACTCAAAATCGGACACGCTGGCGACGGGGATCAATATATCATCGGCGCCGATATCGGCCGTCAGTGTCGTTTTGTTTAAGTCGAAAATGTCCTTCCTGATTTCGCGCTGAATGTCCGAGCAGTTGATCGTGTATGCGCCGTCACGGTAGTCGATGTCCTGAATGATCTGCGTTTCGACCAGGCTGTAATCGGCCCATGCCACATCCTCAAAGCCGACATAGATCCTCAGACGTTTATTTTTTAACGTGCGACCGAGCGCGTTTTGCGTGTAAATCAGATCGCGGACGGCGTTGCTGACGTCGACAATACTGACCGACACATTACCGATCGTTGAAATCGCCTTTTCAGGCGTGACCCGTTGCGACGTCCCGCTGATTCGCTCAACCACCCCGGCAACGACTGACGCACCCGTCGGCACCTGCGCGTCAGCGTGTGACGTAAAATAACGCAGCGTTGAAAAGTCGCTATCAAAGGCGACCTCAATCGTATAGTAAGGCGTTTTACTCGCAGCCTGATTCTTTGCGATAAAATTGGCGCTGTCGGTTCTCATGCAAGCTCGACTTTGAACGCGATCAGATATTTTTCGAGGTTATCAATTCGGGTGTATGTCGGATCGCCGGCCAGGCGCGCCAGCACGGGATCGTCGGGGCTGGCTATGGTCCCGTAAGCGTCAAACGTAAACGTTTCGCCACCCATGACCGACGCCAGAAACTCGCGCCATTGCGGGAAGTCCGCGCCGTCGATCACGCCCACTTGCAGATCATACGTGGTCAGGCGCCGCTGAAATAGCGTTTCTTTTTTGCCCGAGATTGAAACAGCCTCGTTGCGGTAGCCGACATCCTGCATGACATTACCGAGCCGCACCGATGACTCGATGCTGTAAGACTGACCGACCCCGCGGTAATACTCTGTCAGGGTGATGTCATTCCCAGCCGCCTCGGTCACGACGTTATTGATCAGCGGATCGAGCGTCACCAGGTTGACCGTCGGCACGCCGTCGATTAAAAACCATTCGTTATTGTTTGAGTCGGTCCAGCCGCTAGACTTTAACCAGTACCCGTCCGTAAAGACCGACAAGTCTGTCGCCGGTGAATTGCTCGTAACAAATGTGCTAACTTGCGGCGAGCCGGCCAGGCTGGCGGCGATGTTGGCGTCGGCAATAATGGCCTGCCCCGTTGCCTGCATGCCGCGCTTTGCGGAATAAGTGAAAACGGTCATCGCTGCAGCTCCAATCCGTTACGACTACTCGAGTCAATAATGATCACGTCATTTTCATTTGCCGCGCGCTGTACAGATTCCACGATCAATTGCTCCAAATGCTCGACACCATAAATATTATCGGCGTTGATCTGGATCGTCACTGTGCCGTTTCGGTTTTGTTGCTGGCTATTGAAACCATCGGGCGGCACGGTTGTGACGACATTGCCGGCGCCCGTGCCGGCGCTGGATGGTGGCACCGAGCCCGCGCCGCCAAATTGTGTATTTTTAATCGCGAGCAGTTTCGCCGATTGCGCAGCAAAGGCAACGGCGGCCATAGCGGCGCCGAAGTACGGGCCACCGACTGAGGTGCCCCATTTATACGCGGCGGACGTTGTCGCCGGGATATTCAGCGCGGCCTCGGCAATGGCGGCGGCCTTGTTTATTTCAAACATCAGGCGCGACTGATGCGCGACGCCGGCGGTAATATTCTGGATCGATCCCAGTATGATATTTTCCTGCTCGTTGCGCTTTGTTTGCTCGATTGCAATAGCCTGATCAAGCATCATCAGCCGACTATCATTTGCTTTTTGGTAAATCTCCAACAAGCGATCCTGATGCTGCTGCTCAAGCTCCTCGGTAAGCGCCCGATGCCGATCCTCGGTAATCAGATTATTTTGCAAAGCGTCGTCAAGGATGAATTGACGCTTGATCCATGATTCCGTCTCGAGCGTTTCCTTATCGAGCAACGACGTGCGCAAAGTCTCATACTCTGTCTGCAGCCGCTGGCGCTGGCGTTCCAGATCCTTCTCGGCCTGCTGATCGGCGGCGGTCGTGGGAGTAATGCCAGGCAGTCCGCCAAAGTCAGGCCGGGCGGTGCCGGTGCGGGCGGCAATACTTTTCTGGATCTCGTCGATACGCTTCGCGGTCGATTCGATCGTCGCCTCAGTCTGTGCGAGCGCGACCTGCGCGTCCTTGATAACCTGTGTATTACTTTTTGAAAACAGACCGAAGAAGCTCGAATAGCCCGACGCGCCGCCGTTGTTTGGCGTCTCGGCTAAAATTTCCTTGAGGCGCTGTTGACGATCCACCGCCTGATCGAGCGCGTCCTGCAGATCAAACAATTCGTTTTCCAGCGCCTTTGATGTCTTGCTGCCGCCGGTCATCGCTTCGAAAACGAATGTAATCGCCGGGCCATACTCGATCAGCATTTTGTTTGCGAACCCACGCATCGCCGCATCAAGCTTGGTCATTTGATCCTTGGCTTTGGCGGCAGCGGTGGCGGCGTCCTGACTCAACGTAAGCCCGAGCTCGCGCGCCTCGAGTCGCATCTGGCGGATCCCGTCGGCGCCGTTTGTCATCGTCTGCAATAAGCTGACGCCCTCAGAATCAAACAGTTTCATTGACAGGCGAACCCGGTCGGATTGATTGCCTACCTTGCTCAAAGCGTCGGCCAATACTTCGAACTGTTCCTCGGGTTTCAGGCTCGATAAGGCTTTGGCGTCAATGCCCAGCTCGAGCAAGGCGCCGCGTGCCTCGCCCATACCCTGCGCCGCTTCCGCGACGCGACGGGTCATACGCTGCCAGCCCATGGTCAGCGTTTCAAAAGAGACGCCCGATAGATTGGCGACGTGCTGATACTCGCTGAGCGCTTCCGTGCTCGCGCCCAATCGTTTATTGAGTTTTTCGATCTTGTCGGCCGCGTCGACCGTGCTGCGTATTAGCGAGGCGAACCCGGTCGCGGCGGCCAGGCCGGCCAGCGCGGCACCGAGTGCAATAAAATTTGATTTGACGTTATTGACGGATTTGCTGGCGCGCTTTTCCCAATTCGCCATACGGCCGTTGACTTGCTCGAGTTGTTTCTGCAGGCGTGACGATTCCGCCTCGAGGACGATCTGCAGTCTTGCCAGTTCATTTTTTGCCATGCGTCGCCATCCCGTCCATCAATGCCATCGCCTCGCCGACCGTTCGCGCCTGCTTGGCGGCGGGGTGTTCATACATAAAGCTCTGAACAGTCACGGCCTTTTTAGCGTGGCCGCTATAATTGGCGACCGTCGTCGCAATAAGGCCCGCGTGATAATTATCGCGCCAGCTGCCCCATGGATCCACGGCATAAAAGGCCTGCCATTGTGTCAGTTCTGCCGAGCCCACACACTGATCCAGCTCCTTTAATGTCCGACCCAGCGCTAGCGCTAACCTGAATTTAAACGCATAAGCGGGATCGGTCAGGATTTTTTTTCGGCTGTCGCCTGCGCGCGCTCAGTCAGCCCTGACAGGATCAGAATCTCGTCAGACAGGGCCAGCAATATACGGCCCGGCATGTCGAGCAATTCATCAATCGAAGATCCCGCCAATTCCGCGCAGCCCATTTTGACAATGTGTGCTTGCACCGTGATCGGATCCTGATCTTTCTTGTACAGCTCAAACAAGGTTTTGCGCTGCTTGCCCGAAAACTCCGTGACCGTGTATTTTTTCGCGCCGACGTTGACCGTCTTACTTTCAAAGTCGCCCATTATGCCACCGTGATGTCGCCGGAAATTTTCAGCGTAAAGGTGATTTTGTTGGCGTCATCAAATGACGGGCTGATTGCCCACGACAAACACACCGCGTTAAACGTATACGTTTTAACCAGATTTGGGCTGGTCAGCGTATTGGTTAGCGTCAGTTTGAATCCGCTAGTCAGCTTGTTGTTGATGTCGGCGATCAGGTTGTCCTGCTTGTTGCTGGCTGTGTGAACGCGCACCGCCTCGACTGTGATCTCCTGACCTTCCGGCAGGCCGGCCAGGTACTCGCGGGCGGCGCTGTCAAAACTGGTCACGTCAATCAGGGGGTTTGATTTACCCAAACCGCTGACGCTCATGACCTCCTCGATCACCTCATAAGCATTAGGTGATGTGGTGATATTATTGCGGCTCAGTTGAATACCGCCTGAAAATCCCTGACTCATGTTTTAGCCCTCGCAATGCCAAAGTGAAAACGTTTGCGACACCCTGAACGCCTCGAGCTGATCCTCGTAGACGGCAATCGGTCCTGTATCTAGTGTAACATGCGACACCGTGATCGCACCCATGGCGCCAGTATAGTTTTTAAAGGCGGCGCGGATCGCGGTCGCCAGTTGCTGCGCTTCGATGTACGTCTGCGCCCAAGCGTCGATCTGATAATAGGATCGCGTCAGCCCGGTCTGCCCGTCAAAGGTCTGCACCAGGTTGTGATCGTCGCCGTTGTAAGTAATCGCCGGCCAGGCATGCCCGACCGGCATAACCAGCGGATAAATGCGGGTGCTCACCAGCGCGGTGATCCCGGCGGTGGCGGCCATGAAACTATAAATCGCGCTCGATATCATTTACGTTTTTGTCCTCGTTACCTTGTCGATACGCTCACGCAGCCGGATCGCAAAGGTCTCCTCGATCTGCTTTCGGTTCTCATACAGGCGCCGACGGAACCAATGCCGGGCCGGGATGGTGTAGGGCTTGATCGCCTTTCCGCCGCCGGCGCTGCCACCCTTTCCACCCTTGCGGCGCTTGGTCACGACCACGCCCACGTCGAGGAACTGGATCCCGTAGAACGCTTCCTTTAAGACACCGATCGAGGCCTGCACGCGGCCCTCGCGCTTGAATGTGCGCGAGCGCTTTTTGACGCTGCGCGCCAGGAAGCCCGGGAACACCGTCCGGCCCTTGAATGTTTTGTGCGGCTTCGTGCCCTTTGGGGCGGCGGCCTTTACTTGGCGGTAGGTCTTTTCCAATGCGGCGCTGGTCGCGTGTCTGAGCGTTTGTATGCCCATGGCGCCGCCCAGCTCCTCGAGGCGCTTACCCAGCATCGCCAGGCCTTTAATCTCGTTGGTGTCGTGCAGCTTGACCGCCATCACTGACGCCTCAAAAGGGCATGCACATGGATCTCGCGGTTCATCGCCTCTTTATTGACGGCGGCCTCGATATCATAAATGCGACTCTGCCAGCTCACCCGCATGTTCTCGCTGATCGCTTTCGATACCGAGTCGTAACGCAGAATAAATACAACACGGTACACGCTTTGCTCTTGTTGTGAGATGAACGACTCGGACTGCGTCATATACATCACGCGCGCGGTGCGGACGGCGTAAGTCGTCCAGCCGTTGATCGGCTCGCCGGTGGCGTTCTGTGTCGCCGTCGGCGTCTGGATCGTGATCTGGTGGCGCTTGATTTTATCCATGCTGCAGGGCCAGCCCGTCGACCCGGTACGGCGCGATCAGCGACGCGAAGGCCTTGTCGAGCGCTTCGCCATACGGCCCCGCCGGCATATCAAAAAGCGCCTCAATGTGAAGCAGGATTGCCCGCCGCAAGGCGCCCGGGACGTCCTCCGGCTCGTCGCCGTAGCCAGCGACAAAGGTCACGATCACGGCGTTCGGGTTGTTGGATGTGTCCGGATAGGTGCCAGTCGCGTTCTGGTGCAAGCGTGCCGGCTGGTCAATGGTGTCGACGACGTAATTGCTCGCGGCCAGCGTCTGCAGTGCGTCAGCGGCGTCTTTGTATTGCACGCTGGTCACCGACTGCAGCGGGGGTTTGGGGAGCCGGAACTCATACCGAAACCGATCCGCGTAAAATTTCCATGTTTGCGTAATCAGCGCCCGCCCGGTCATGGTCTCGACATATTGACGGCCAGCGGTGATCAGCTGTGTCAGCGCGCCGTCATGGTCATCAGTCTCGATTCGCAAATGCGTTTTGACATCCTCGAGCGTGACCGGCTCACGTTGCGGGCCTGTGGATAATACTACCGACATATATGACTCCATGCGTCGCCTGATTGGATTTCATTATAGCGCCAATCTGTATAGGGGAGGAGTTTTCGCCAATTATCACGCGCGAGGATATGCGTCGAATCTCGACAGACAATCTCAAGGCCCATGCGGGCCGCGGTGATCAGGGCTGACGTGCGATAGCCGATGGCCTTGCGGCATTGCATCAGGTCCGCCTCGAGCGTCGGCCCGGCGTTTATTTGATAGCTAAACCGGCCAGCATTATTTATTTGATCAGGGTGCAGTCTCACGATGTCCGCGGGCTCGGTCGGCCCGCCATAGTCTGCCAAAAAAATCGTTTTCGTGCCGGTGGATTGCGGCAGCTCTGGCAAGGTCCGGCCCTCGCCAGGGTAAAACGTCCGTGAGCCGTCCGGGTTCAGCCAGCCCAGCGATATATAATCCATGGACGCCCACTGACCCGACTTCTCTGGATGACAGTAAGCGCGATCAATCATCAGCACGTTGTTGCGGCCCTTCCAAAATTGATAGGCATAGTGCGGCCCGGAAATGATGTGAAAATCGGCCTCCTCGTGAATGACGGGGGAAACCTTGTATTTTATTCCGAGCCGTTTGAAGCCGGCAGCGAACCACTCGCCATGTTCTCGCTGATGTTTTTGCGTAGGGTTGATGTGGATAATGCCAAACATGGATCGTTTACCTCGTGTGGGTCAGGCTTGCCATGGAATACGCACACGCGCATCCAATCCGGCACGCTGCCGGATGGTCTGACGTGGTACTTGTAAGAGCCGACATGCGGGATCCGCGTCCAGTTATCGCCGAGCAGTTCCCATAAAAATTCCTGATCGCCCCATAAGCGTTGGCTAATATCAGGCCATTGCGGTTTGAATTTCTCGAACGGCTCAAACCAGTTACCAGGCCACGCCATGACTGACGACTGAATGCCGCCATGCCCGGATTGTGCCCAATTCGCGGGAGCGGCCAGCGGGGCGGCAGCGGGGGCGGTATACGGCACCAGGTAATCAAGATCGCCCGTGATGACGACATCAAGGTCAAAATACAAGCTGGGACCGGTTGCGATGGTCGGCGCAAACAAGCCGATCTTCTGCCACCAGCCATGGTACGGGACAAACGGCTTGCGCGTTCGAATACCCGGGAAGTTGTCCGTCGTGATGCAGACAAATTCGTGATCAATACTCAGATGCTGTGCGACGGCGTCGCGTAGCGCGTACACATACCCGCGCGGGTACTTCGTGCCCCAATAAACGCAATAGACGGTCAGGCCGTGCATATCATGTCCCGGTTGCCATGAAACCGATCGAACTGCTTGTAGCCGTGCGCCTCTCTCAGATAATTTTGCACGGCGCCCGGCTTGAGGCCGACTTTGACCAGGCAGGGCAGCTTATCTTCGACCACGATCACCGGTTTGTACTTTGCGATCGTTTGGGCGGCGCCCTGCAGCGCGTAGAGCTCGTGCCCTTCGATGTCCAGCATAAGCAGGTCGAGTTGATCCAGATCAAGGCAATCAATCGTCAGCGTCGGAATGATGCCGCCGGGGTGCGCCATGTAGGCGCCGTAGTTGTCCGGCTTTTCGTGATAAGCCATTTTAACCAGGCAGGGTTGATTGCCGAGCGCGGCCTGCAGCTTGATCACATTTTCCTCGGGACAATTCACGCTTAAACAATGGAAACTTTGCGGCGTCGGCTCAAAGGTATATACCCGACCGAAAACCTGCGCGAGCCGTTTCGGCCACATACCCATGGCGCCGCCGGCCTGCACACAGACGCCCTTGTGTGCGACGTGCGGTAATATCACATTATCAAGATCATGGATTGATTGAATATCGCCGGCGAGATACTTGTCACCCGCCGGCCATTTAAATGTGAAGCTGTCCGGCCAATATGGCGTCTTGTGTTCTTGTTGTTTGTATGTCATTTCATAACTCGCGCAAGTGATACTCGAGAAACAGATCGACCGCGGCCGGGTTCGGGTGATGATAAAACCACGGCTGCGTCTTTAGATCCGTAAAATGGAAAAGTTTTGTATCTGCCGGGATAGGTGCGACGCCGAGCTGATGATCTTCGACGTTCCATTGCGGCGGTATCGTGCAGGCCTTTGGCAATAAATGCTGTTCTGTTTTATTTCGGCATTCGTGTCGACAATCAATCACCGCGACCTCAGTCGAACCGTCCTGCATGCAGACAAACTTGCCAGGCTGACGATAGGCCCAAAGCTCGGCAATGTCGCCGAGTACGATCATGTCACAGTCAAGATAGATCCCGTACTCAATGTCATAACGTACATTCGAGAAACCCGTGCAGCCCGCTTCGACCTTTGGGTAAAGTAACTCGATGCTGACATCGGCGTCGCTATTTTCTAGGATACTATTCCACGTCAACGACTTGATGACGTCGAACCGGTGCGCAATGCCGATGTATATCGGGATCATTTTCCCATGCCTCGCTGTCTGACTATATGCAGAGAATAGCACTACAGATCGGCGAGTGCAACCTCGAGATCCATCATCGGGAAACACGTCATCGCGGAACCCGGGGAACAATTGATCATCGTCACGTCCGGGTTGACCGTGTTGATCTCCGCGAAGTGGTCGATTAACTCAACGAACACACCCCGACGGACCTTCACGGACGGCCAGTGCTGCAGCGGGGTCGGATACTCGCCGCCCTTGAAATAATGCCGGGGCTTGCTGCCAATCTGACGCGAGCGGCCGTTATAGTCCGGCGCATAGCTCATGTCGTACCCGAGCAGGATCATTTTGCGGGCGCCGGCATGGTAAGCGATGCCAGGCACCTGAAAGCCGCTCGAGTGTCCATAATGGATATAGGCCGGATCCGTGCTCAGTCCGGGTGCCCATTTCCCGTCTATGTATTTGAGCCCGTACTTTTTCGCGGTCGGCTCGTGCCAGGTCCATTTGTCGCACGGCAAATACTTTAGGCCCTCGTCCCAGTAGTATTCGTAATATTGATAGTTACAGGCCAGAAACCCGTCAAGATCGGGGTAATCTTTCCAGATATGATTCATGCCAAACACGCGGACTTTGCCGGCCTTCTGCGCCTCACGCACGAGCGCAAGCTGCGCGGCGTTCAGGCTCGGCCCGGTCGCCAGAATCACCGCGACGTCGGTCGCCGGGGTCTCGGTCGGTGCGGGGGCGGGTTTTTTGGTGCGTTTCTTTTTTGTGGTCATAGCGTGTCCTCGAGTCGTTGCCGCTGAAAGCAGTTTAATGCTGTTTTTGTTGTGCAATTGATGATTTCAAGGCCCAATGCAGGCAGAAGTGGCGCCATTTTGTTGTAAAACCGCAAAAACGAGTCATAGCTCGATCGGATCTTGTCTGGATGGTCGCCAAACCAGTGAGCCTGCCCGTCAGTCAGCTGCATATCATACCCGAGCAGGATGATCTTGCGGGCGCCCAAATGATACGCCAGGTTGATCGCCTGATAGCCCGAGTTGCTGCCCTGATGAATGACTGACGGGTCCGTGCTCAGGCCCGCCTCGTGAACGGACGCGATCAGATGGATCGGAAAACCGGTATAAATTTCGGCCAGCTTTTCGAGGTTGCGGTCGTGCCCTTTGCCGGCCTGATACTGTGCGTAAATCTTGCCCGCGAACTGCCGAAAGGCGTCCCGGTCCTTGTGCCATTGAAACCACTTGTCGTCACAAAAGTACAGGTAATCGGCCCACGGGGCGCGCAGATAGTTGTCATTGATGACGATAACCTTCGCTTTACCGCGGCAGTAATCGACTTGCTGCTGAGTAAGAGAAGGACCGGACGCTATAATGGCATAGACATTATCAGCGCCCGGCTTCTCGGTGGGGGAGAGAACCTTATTTTCGTACCCTTGGATCACGCATTAGTCGGTCATGCGCAGGAATTTCAGCGCGTCGTTGTTCAACGGCATGCCACCCCAGCGACGGCGGACGTAAAACCGGATATAACCCGGATTTGTGACCTGATCCGTATTCATCAACATTTCGGTGCGATACACGGCCAAATAAGCCCGCTTAAAGTCACCGAAGGCCACCGGAATATTGTCCGCGGCCGCGATGTCGTCCATATCTTCCCAAACGATGACCGGATAACCGAGCAGGCGGTCAGGCTGACCCACTTGCACGGACGGCTCCCACAAGTATTGGCCGTTGCTGTCCTTTTTCTTGCGCAGCTCGCCCTGTGTCGTGCTGTTCATGGCGAATTGCGCGCCGGTACGATAAGCGCGGCGCAATTTGTACACCAGGCCGATCAGATCATCAATACCCAAGTTGCCGATGTTTGGCGGCGAACCAATGACCGGGCTTGAGCTCGTCGGCGTGATGTATTCAAACGCGGCGGCCGCACGTAACGGACTCGCATAGTCGTCAGTCACGACCGGGGCGGTATTTGTCATGCCGGTAGGTTTCGCGGTGCCGTTACCGTTCCAGATAGCGGTCGACAAAGCAACGGCCATGCCGTCGGCAATGTCATTGGTCAGCCATTCTTCGACATTAAAGAAAATGTCTTGTGCAGACCATTCGCTAATCTGCGGGTAAGCGTACAGCTCGCCCCAGGTCGGCTTGATGTTGCGCAGGTTTGGCGTGCCGGTAGCGGAACGGCTGCCCGTCTCCGCGACCCAGCCCGATGTTCCACCGTGAATGCTGATCAATTCCTGATAGTCGGACGTGCCGACCTGCACCAGTTTGACCGCGTTCAGGATGTCGGACTGTGCCAGCATCAGTTTATCAACGACGCCCGCGATGGTTTTCGGTAGACCGAAACCGCCAGCGGCGTTGGTGCCGAGTGTGACGTCCTTGAACTCGCGCGCCTGCTTGCTGAGCTTCTGCATTTCGTCAAGGATCTCGTTGTCCTTGAAGCCTGCGCGGATCCCTTGAATAAACAGCGACGCATATTTGCTCTCGAGGCGTTCCTGTGGCGTGCCTTTCGGCTGGTCAGCCAGTGCCTCAAGCACTTCCAAACGCTCGAAGGCGGCCTTCATTTCGCGCGCCATCGTGTCACGTTCGCCGAGCGCTTTGCTCAGGTCGCCATTGATGCGATCGACTTTTTCGCCCAATTCGCGCGCGAGCGCGCCCTTCCCTTTTTCGACCGCGTCCAGTCGTTCGTCGACGGCTTCCTTCATTTTGGAATGCAGCGCGATGACTTCCTCGATCTTCTCCACAATAGCATTAGCCATTTTAAAATCCTCGTATAAGTTGATTCTTCAATTGAGCTGTGACGACTTCAAACTCCACATTGCCGAGCAGTTTCTCGATCGCGGTCATCGCGGCCGCTTGAGTTGCTTCGTCGAGCTCGTTACCTGCCAGCAATTCGTCCTCGTCCGGCGTCCCGGGTTGAGACCCGCCGGACATCGCGCCCGCGGCCTCTTTAAACAAATTGCTAACATATACTTTAGCCAGTGTATCACTAAAACCCTTGGATTTCAGCCAGCTTTCACAGTCGCGCTTGACCTGCGCGAACTCCTCGGACGTCGGGACATACTCACCGGTCGACGATAGTCGCGACTTGGCGTGCGTCACCTGTGCGCGGGGATTCATTGCCAGGCTAACGATAGACGTCTCGAACAGCTCGACCGACTTGATCAAGCGGGTGCCATCGTCATCGTAGTCGGCGTCGCGGATCATGTACCCAATCGACAAACCGCGCACGGCCTTCATGTTGAGCAATTTGTGCGTGTCATTACCGAGCTGTGTGTCGGCCAGCTCGCCCTTGACGTATAGGCCGTGCTTGTCCTCGTCCATATCCAGCCACACGCCCGGAACCTGATCGGGTTTGTGCATCCAAAACATAGCAGGCAGCGTGGCGTCGGCCTTGTGTTCGCGCAATGTGTCCGCAAATGCCCCCTGCATCACAATATCGTTGCCGTAGTCTTTGTTGCCAAAGACGGATCCGTATCCTTCGAACTGTCGCTTATTCAGCGATTTGATCGCCAGATTCGTCGTCGTCTGCTTGTGCATCGCTGTCACCTGCTGTTTGTCGTGTTGGTGGCTCTGCGCCCTCTTTTATCAGATTAGCAGAGTAGTAGTAATCATCACCCTTGTCGCGCGGGTTTTTGCCCTCGATCTCGCGCCATTCGTTCGAATTAATAATGCCATTTTGAAACTGTGTCTGCAGGCCTTTCTGCCGCTCCTCGAACGACGCGCGCAGCACTGAATCCATATTGAACCGAATCACAATACCCGCGTTGCGGTCGTCCTGCGTCAGCAAGTCGCGCTCCATCGCGGATTCAATTTGGATGATGTAAGGCATGATCACGTTGAGTGTAAAATCTTTGTCCTGCTGTTCGACGTTGTTGTAATGCCCATTTTCCAGATTGCCGACCAGGTGCGGCGGGACACCCCATGCGCCCGCAATGACCGTCTGATAAAACTTGCGGGTTTCGAGGAACTGCGCGCGGTTGTTTTCGATTTTGGTCGCGTCGGCCTCAAGGCCCGGCGGTAAAAGCAAGGCTTTGTGGCGCTTGTTGCCGGTGAATGCCGTCTGAAAGTCATTGATGAACTTTTGTTCATCCTCGGCGGTTTTGAAGCCCTTTGCGCCGGCGATATATTTGAAAATCAGCAACGGCACGCCGCCATTCTCAAAAAAGGCCTGCCCGTACAGTTCGCAGGCGATTTCAATGCCGATCGCGGTGCGGACGTTCTCGACCGGCGAGTCGCCCGTCAAAAAGTCGACGGCCGGGCCGCGGATATAGTTCACTTTTGACATGGGGTAGATTTTGTCCGTGCCATAGTGGAACTTTACAGACAGATCGTTGTGGTCCTGCTTGATATTGACGACGCCCGGGGACAACGGGAACAGTTTGCGGATCGGGCCGGTCGTGCCTTGCCCTTTTACCGCAATAAATCGACCCCAGCGGGCCAGCGTGCTTGCCATGTCGCCGAAATAGTCGACGGACGTCTGCCAGTCGTTCGGCGCTTTGAGCAATTTTGCGACCGGATGACTCGGCAAATACTCCTTTGCGTCTCGGCCTTTGCTCGAGGTTTTCTTGAATACATGCACCGGTGTCGTTTGAATGCGCCGCGAGATCGCGGTCACAACGGCGTGCACGGTCGGTGCGCGCATACAGTTGTCAGGATTGACATAGAGATCACCGCCGGACGCGGCCGCGACCAGGCGTTGCAGCACGGTCTCGAATTGCTGATCTTTGACTTCCGGCGCCGGGGGAACTTTTCTAAAATTAAACCAGCTCATAAGGTCATGAAGTTTCCTGTCACGTAAAATTCGTCAGGCGCTTCCGGGATCATACCGATCGCCATCGCCGCCGCTACCATACCGTCGATCCTGCCGGACGATTTCGCCTTGGTAAATTTGCGATTACCTGCCGGGTCAGACTGTATTCTCGCATTCGCTGCGCACATTGTCAGCAAAGGGTGATTGCCGTGTCGCAATTTGTGCGTCAATAACAACGACTCGAACTCGCGCAGCGCCGGGGACATGGACTGGAAGCCCTGCCCGAAAGGCTTGAAGCGCTCGAGCTCCTCGTCGTCGAACCCGGCCGCGACGAGCCACGGCGTCAGATGACGCATGCCCCAGCGGTCAAACGCGACCGCCTGCACGTCGCACTCGTCAAAAATCTCGCGCAAGCGCTCGGCGACATATTGATACTCGATCGACGGTCCCGGGGTCGTTTGCAAAAATCCCTGACTTGCCCACACATCATAGGGTACGCGGTCGGCTTTGGCTTTATCCGCCAGGCCATCGCCGGGCAGCCAGAAAATCGGCGTCACATCCCAAAACGGATCCGCGTCGGTCAAAATAATGTTGGCCGTCAGGTCGTTGACTGATGACAGATCCAGCCCGAGATAGGCTTTTTTCCCGCGCCAGTCGTCCGGCGGGGCGCCGTTCGCGGTCCAGACTTGTTTTGATACGAACGGATTCGCGGCCTCGACGCGCTGATTGAGCACCAGATTGCGGAATGATGCCTCGCTGGACGGCATGCGCCGGGCGGTTTCAGCCTTATCAAGTAACTCGTTTTTGTTTAAAAAGTCACCGTAAGCCGGATTCGCAGCCTGCAGGGCCGCCTCGGTATCGGTAAACGGGTCGACATCCATCGGGCAGGTATACAGAAACAGTTTGACGCGCTTGTCGTGCCCGGCCGCCGCGTCATCAATTAACACCGAAAGCAGATCGCCGTCGGTCGGCGCCTGCGTGCTGATCACCACTGTAAGCGGGTTCTCGTGCGCGCCGCTTGAGGTTTCCAGCGCCTCGTATAAATCATCGCGCGGCCCTTTCACCTGCCCGAGCTCGTCGTGCACCGTGAACACGGATGACAGGCCGTAACTTGTTGAAACGTCTGCAGATAATGCGCGGTAAAGTGTCCCGATCTCCGGGCAGAATAGTTGCTTGGCTGTGTCGCGGACGATGACGTAAGGCTTCAACGTGGGCGACATGCGGACAATCTTCGCCGCCAGCGCAAACAGGATCGCCGCTTGCTCGCGCGATTGCGCCGCGGAATAAAGCTGACTATTGACGCGCGACTCCGGGCCGACCAGGTGCAACAACAACAAAAACGCAGATAGCGTCGTTTTGGCATTCTTTCGACCGAAGCTGATGATCGCCCGACGGGTCGGACTGTCATAGATCCCGCGGATAATGTCTTTTTGCCACGGCCGCAAACGCACGGGCTTGCCGACGTCCTTGCCGTCAGGGATAAAGCAATTGCTTTCAATCCATTTTATGTTGCGGTCGCCGCGTTTCATGGGTTACGCCTCCCATGGTTTCTTACCCGCGGCCGTCTTTTTGTTCGCCGTCGCGGCCGCTTGCGGCGTGTATCGTGACTGCTGAGTCAGGCGCATTTTGACCGCGAGCGACGCCATCAGCGCGGCCTGCTTGGCTTGCGCGTCTAATAGTTTCATTTTGCCGCCGAGCAGATTGACCCGATCGAGCGGATCCGAAAGCACCTGCAGCGACTCGTCGATCCCTTCGATTTCTTTCGTTAATGAGTCGTGCATCTCAATCGCGACGACATACGCGCGCAGGATCGGCAGGCTGTCCGCCTCGAACCAATCCGGCGGCTTTGTGTT
>JAAOEI010000468.1_pt1 | contig 15617 bp, 16 predicted proteins | sample 7059261 | NCBI WGS metagenome assembly JAAOEI01 (sample SAMN14008812, study PRJNA610033) | viral metagenome | isolation source: viral particles filtered from seawater | place: China: Hangzhou Bay, Yangshan Deep Water Harbour | collected 2017-10-31
AACTTCTTTTGGCGCATGTTCAACTGGGGATTGGATGAGGCAATGCCCGACTGGGCTTGCTGGCAGATGCCGACCAACGCAAACCCGTACATCGCGCAAGTTGAGATTGAAGCGATGGCGGCTGAGTTGCCCGAGCGAGTGTATCAACAAGAGATACTTGCAGATTTTATAGAGGACAGTGGCGGCGTGTTCAGAAACGTTAGAGCCTGCGCCACGTCACAGCCTGCTGAGAAAGCCAGCGAGAACGGGCAATATATCATCGGGATCGACTGGGGCAAGTCGAACGACTTTTCGGTCTTTACGGTGCTTGATGTCTCAGCCGAGATTCCGCGGGTGGTCTATCTCGACCGCTTCAATCAGATCGACTATCAAGTTCAGCTTGGTAGGCTAATGGCGCTATGCGAGCGGTTTGACCCGTATTCGATCATAGCCGAGCAAAACAGCATCGGCGTGCCACTGATCGAGCAACTGCAACGCCAAGGGCTACCCGTTCAGCCATTTATGACAACCAACGCTAGCAAGACGCAAGCAATCGACGCTTTAGCACTCGCCTTTGAACGTAGCGAGATCGAGATTATCAACGATCCGGTATTGGTTGGCGAGTTGCAAGCGTATGAGATGGAGCAACTACCAAGCGGTGCGTTTAGATACAATGCGCCCGCCGGGATGCACGACGACACGGTTATGAGTTTGGCATTAGCCTACAGTGGCACTCACGATAGGCGAGGATTACTATTATGGCAGGCATAAACAACACGCATTATTTTAATGGCATCAAAGCGGTAAACATAAATAACTTGCCCGATGAAGCTTGGCAGATCATCAGAGGCGATACAGGCGACAGCGCCAGCGGCGTGATGGATGCCTATAAGACGGTACCATTCTTTCGGCGTTGCATCGACATCAGGGCCGCTGCTGTGTCACGAATGCCGCGTGCCATTATGCGCGGTGATCAGGAAATAGACGAGGCCGATATACCGGAACTTGAAAACCTCAACAAACTATTGTATCAAATCGAAACGGCGCTTGTATTGTACGGCTATGCTTATCTATTCAAGTTTGAGAATCGGCTAAGTGAAAATATCGGCTTGCGTTGGTTGGCTCCAAAGTCGATCAAGCCGGTGTACGATAAAAACGCCGATGGCGACCTGGCCTATTTTGACCGTATATTGCCCAAACGCGGCGCGATGCGATTAGAGATTGATGAGGTCGTGTATTTTTGGACGCCAGCTATTGACACCGAACGCGGCCCAGGGCCAAGCGTAGCAGAGGCGGCGCTTGGCGCGGCTGATGTGCTTGCCGGAACGACCTCGTTTAGTGCTGGCTTCTTTGAGCGCGGCGCGGTCTACCCGATGTTACTATCCGTCGAAGGCAACCCGCCACGCGAAGAAATGGACAAACTGGAAACGTGGTGGAAACGGCTAACGCGAGGCGTTAAGGATGCCTGGAACACGATAGCCATTCGCGCCAGCGTTAAGCCCGAGATCATCGGACCTCCCATCAAAGATATGGAGATGAAAGGGATGACGGATACGCAACGCGAAAACATTGCGACCGCTCTGGGCGTGCCTCATTCGATGGTGCTATCCAATGCCGCTAACTTCGCCACTGCTAACCGTGACGCGCTCAACTTTTACGAATTGACCGCCATCCCGCAAGCCGAGCTAATAGCAGAGGTCATTAATGATCAATACCTAGACGAGCTTGGCTTAGAACTGGTGTTCCAGCCCAAACGCCTTGAGGTATTCGAGGCGCAAAATCTTGAATCGGGCGGCGTGGTGGTGCCGTTGCTCCAATCTGGCATCATCGACCAAAACGAGGCGCGTGACATCATCGGCTATGAGCCAATTGACACCCCGCAGCCTGAGCCGATCATTATGCAGTTACCCGTTAGTGAGGATGCGCCAGAAGATGAAGGCGACGAGATGCGCCGGGTTGATCTTGAGAAATGGCAACGCAAGGCGCTATCAAGTCTCAAGTCAACCGAATCAGCAGCGGCGCATTTTGAAAGTGACCATATCAGCTATAGCGAAACTCAACAGATCGTTAATGAGCTTGCCTTATGCTTTAGTCCGGCAGAGGTGAAGGCGGTATTTGATGAACGAACCAACGCCAGCCATTAAACAAATACTCGAAGGCGATGACGATCTATCGCCTGAGATCATCGAAGCCGAAGATGAGTTCTCAGGCAGCGTCCGCGACTGGCTACGTGAGCAAGCCGACCGGATAGCGTTTGCCTCGTCGAATGGCCTTGAGCCGACCAGTGATTTTTGGGGCGAAGAGCTAACACTACTTGCCGGGTTCCTGGGTGCGTTTTTGCTCAAATGGGTTGGTGATGCGATTGGATCAATTGTGGACAGGCTTAGGCCGACTGGCTTAGGTGTTACAGATTTGGTTAATGTCGAGGCCGAGAAATGGGCAGCGCGTCACGCCTTGCGACTGGCCAGAGGGCTAAACCGAACCACGCGCCAAATGGCCCGGCAACGGATTGCGCTATGGATTCGCTCAGGCTCACGCGACCAGCAAGCGTTGGTTTCCAGCCTAAATGAAATTATCAGCCCAACCTGGCGCGCCGAGATGATAGCGCAAACTGAAATCACACGGGCGTATGGTGAAGCTCACCGGGCCGTGGCTGATAAGGTTGATGGGGTGAAGACAATTATTTGGCATACGAGACTTGACGAACGGGTTTGTCCAATTTGCTCGCCATTACACGGCGTAAAGCTAGGACGTGATGGGACATTCAGGGGCTTTCGTTCGCCACCGGCACATCCTCGTTGCAGATGTACATTAGACATAGAACTTGACGAAAGGCAGCGACGTTAATGCATAGCGAACGTGCGAGGCGATATTATGGCATATAACATAATCAATCAGTATTTAGACACAAATGGCGATGGGACAGGCACGATTGACGCTATAGGAGATTACAGCTCGGCTGAGGAGATTTTCTATATCGAACCTGCTGTCACAGAGAAATTTCTGCTTACACGCTTGATCGTAACTGTTGAGGACGGCCAAGGGATGCGAGCCGAGCGCTATGGGGCTTTGGCTTCGGCCTTGACTAATGGCATTACTGTTCGCGTGTCCAACGATAGCGGGGTGATCGTCAGCCTTGACGGAGGCGTGCCAGTGAAAGCAAATGCGGAATGGGGGCGGCTGTGCTATGACGTGGATGTGAAATCCTGGGGCGCAGGGAATGAGCTGCTACTTGTACGCTGGACGTTCGAGAAAACGGGTGATGTTCTGACTATAGATGGAGGCTTGGATCACAAACTAGAAGTTGTATTAAATGACGACTTTACCGGATTGGTTCATCAATATTTTATGGTTCAAGGATCGAGGTTCGGCAGTGCATAACGACTATCTATTCTGGGAAACCGTATACAGATGCCTTATGTCTATCGCCTCCGCTATCAAGAAATACAAACTTGAGCCGGTCAAGGAAGAGATACACAGCAAGATTAAAGTAACGTTATCTTAGCGTTATTGACGTAATGTAATAGATTTGGTACACTTGTTCTAACTGAATTATTCTAGGGCCAACCTAACAACGCCCGATTTGCGAGCAACTAATAACGCTCGCAGGTCGGGCGTTTTTTATTTCTCAGGATTCCAATATGGAAAATCAAAACGACATAGAACAGTTAGTCTTTTACGGCGGCTCAGTCAAGGCGCTTGGTGACGGTCGCGTTGGCGGGCATTTGGTCATATTTGGCGATGCCGACAACACCGATCTGGAAGGTGACTTTTTTACCAAAGATACGGACTTCGGGCCTCACCAGACATCAGCGGTGCTATATCAGCACGGGCTGGACACCAAACTACAACGCCGTGTACTCGACCCGCAAGCCACAATTAAAACTGATGACATCGGCGTATGGGTTGAGGCGCAATTGCAACTGCGCGATGAATACGAGAAGGCCATTTATCAAATGGTCGAGGCTGGGAAACTCGGTTGGTCGAGTGGCACAGCTTCACACTTAGTTGAGCGAGAACAGAAAGGTGGAAGCCAAGCATACTACATTAAACGCTGGCCCCTGGGTCTTGACGCATCGCTTACACCAATGCCAGCCGAGCCACGCACGGCAGCATTGCCCTTGAAATCGTTACAGATTGACGACATTGAACTGAGCCACGAGGAAGCTGGGGAAGCTTCGGTAGACGTTCAAACCGTCAACGTAAATATAAATGTTTCCGCAAACGAAACAACCAAAAATAACGTCAAATTTGATGAGGTAATAACAATGACTGATGAACAAAAGCCAGTTGTTGAGAGTGCCGACAATAGCGAAGAAACCAAGACCGCACCGCAGCCCGTGGTCACTTCGCCCGACTATGCCACTAAGGACGAATTAAAAAACGTTTCAACCGGCATTGATGCTTTGTCAGCTACGCTCAATCAGTTGGTAGAACAAATGACCAAATCAGGGCCGATGAAAGACGTAGGATATATCGCGCCTGACGATGAAGCCACCAAGCCCGAAGTCAAGAGCTTTGCTGATTTCATCACTGCCATTTATCACGGCAATACCAAACGTCTGTCAACCGTTTACAAAGCGTATAAAGATATGTCTGGCGAAACTGGCACAGCCGGCGGCTATTTGGTGCCTGAGGAATTTGCTAACACGCTATTGCAAGTGTCAGCAGCAACCAGCCCAATTTTACCGCTAGTAACTCGCGTGCCTGTGAACAGTGACACCGGTCGCTATCCTAGCCTCGATCAGTATATTACGCCGACCGCTGGCGCTGGTGATACAGCCTATGCTGGCGGCGTATCTGCGGCATCAACCGCTGCAGGTGGCACGCTGACCGAAACAACGCCAGGGTTTGAGATGATCCAATGGCGCGTCAATAAAATCGGCGGTTATACCAACGTTGAGAACGAACTGATTGCCGACAGTCCCCAATCTATTGAAGTACTGTTGACCAACTTGTTTGGCCTGGCTGTTCGTTCAAAGATCGAGCATTACATCTTGCGCGGAACTGGCGCGGGCGAGCCACTCGGCATTTTGAACGCCACGCCTGCCGTATCTGTTACGGTTGACACTGACAACACCTTCGCTTGGGCTGATGCCGTTGAGATGTTTAGCCGGTTCAAATCCGTTGGTGGTTCGCCCGTTTGGGTTATTCATCCCGGTATCTGGCCCGATATTGGCATTTTTGAATCGTCAAACGGTGGCGGCGTATTCCAGGCTAATATGCAAGCCGCAATGGGTAACAATATTTTAGGTTATCCAATTTTGCAATCTGAGCATTTACCGCAAGACGACAATGCCGGTTGTGTATTGCTAGCTGACTTCTCAGGCTATCTGTTGTTTGAGCGCTCTGGTATTTCTATCGCCTTTAGCGAACACGCGGCATTTACTACTGACAAGGGCGTTTGGAGATTTACCCAGCGTCTTGACGGTCAACCGTGGCTTAAGTCGGCTATCACGCTGGCTGATCCGCAAGGTTCTTACACCGTTAGCCCGTTCGTTTACCTGAACGACTAATAAAATAACGACTAACATTCACGCTTGGGGCTAATCACCCTCGGCTTAACACTGACAGGAGATTTCATATGGGTTCGTTAATGAGTGAAAGGGTAGCGGTAGCAGCTACCATTGACCCAGCCGCTTATGCCACAGGTACATTCGGGTCTGATTGGGTTGATATGACCGAATTTGATCAAGCAATGTGCGTTGTGATGACTGGCACGCTTGGTACCGCGGCTGGTGTAGATTGCCAAATAGAACAAGCTACCGATAGCAGCGGCGCCGGCGCAAAAGCTATTACCGGGAAAACGATCACCGAGTTGCTCAAAGCAACAAACGACGATGATCAAGCGATTATCAATGTTCGCGCTATTGAATTAGATGTTGCCAGCGACTTCACGCACATTCGTGCGGTGATGACGGTTGCAACTGCGACCAGTGATGCGGGAGTAATCATCCTCGCTTCCCGACCACGATACGCGCCAGCCAATGACAATGACTTGGCTTCTGTTGTGGAGATTGTCTAGCGATGATTGGGCTGGCGATGATTGTCCGAAATGGAGCAATCACGATGGTTGAAGCAATCGAACCATTTTTACAAGTAGTCGATGAAATCTCCATTGTACTTGGCGGCGATTCTGAGGATGCCACGCCTGAGATAGCGCAAGAATACGCGACCGTATTGAGTAGCTATCAAGGGCATCCAGAATACCCGTTTCATTTCGGCGATTGTCGTCAGCAGTCATTTGATCAAATGGGCGCTGATTGGGTTGTGGTTGTCGATGCTGATGACATCTGGCAAGGGGTTGAACATTTGCCAGATTTGATCAAGGAAATGACAGAACGCGACGCTAACGGCGCTTATGTGCTTTACAACCTGAACGAATCATCATTCTATCAACCTCGGGTGTTTCGCCGCAGTCTTGGCAAGTGGGTTGGTGCGGTTCACGAAAAGTGCGAACTGCCGCCACAGTCGCGTGTCATTAAGACCGATGCTTTGACAGTCACGCAAAAGGTGGACGCCCATAGAAGACAACGCAATCAACAAAACATCGACATTGGCACGCGGGTTATCGAGCAAGAGCCAAATAATACCCGTGCTATTGCTCACCTGGTTGAGGATTATCGCGCGGGCGGAAACCTTGACAAAGTTCTTGATTTGAGCGGGTGTTATCTTTCCAAATTCGAGCATGCGCCAGCCCATTGCAGAAACGAATATTTCAGGGTGTTGCATGCAAAAGCTGAATCCGAGCTATTGCAAGGCGATTGCGACGCGGGAATGTGTACGGCTCTGGAAATGCTAAAAGTTAGACCCGGTGCTGCGTCTTGGGTGGTTTTCGCCGAATCCTGCCAGAGAGCGTCAAACGGCAGTGAAGCATTGCTGAGACTAGCTGTGTTTGCCTCAGAGCAAGCGATGTTTAGTACCAAATCAGATGACAATCAACTTTGGAGACCAGACCTAAGCAGCAGTGTTCCTTGTTTGATCAAGGCGTTGGCATTACACGAGTTAGGCAACGATGGGGGCGCAATCCAAATGATCAACTTAGGATTGATGATAGACCCGCATCACGAGCAATTGCTATCAGTACACCGGCAATTAAGCGAAAAAATAGAAAGGCAAAAGTATGACAGTTAAATGGTATGCAACTCGTTTTGTTGATCGCTTGGTGCCAGGTCAAGAGATTCCCGAAGGCACCTACGACGACGATCAACTACAACAAATGCTTGTCAATCGCTTGGCACGTCGCGAGATTATCGACGATCCGAAAGCAGCACCCGCCAAGCAAACCGCCAAAAAAGCGGCATCCAAAAAGAGCGCATCTAGCAAATAATGATCAACGTTTACGCGACCGTCCACGAAATTAAAGCCGAGCTTGGGCAAGATGTCGAAAGGCCCGAAGCTGATGACACGATGCTGAGGCGCAAAGCAATCGAGGCAAGCCGCTGGATTGATGGCTACACCCGCCGCCGCTTTTACCCTGAGTACGCGACTTATAATTTCGATCATCCCGTTGACAGCGACCGGTCACTTATTCTTGATCGTGACTTGCTGAGTGTATCCAGTCTCACAACCGATGCAGGCGGCACGACTATTACCAGCGCAAATTACTTTTTGAAGTCTGGTAATAGCTCAAATAAAACGCCGTATAACTGCATCGTGTTAGACAACAATGACAACACCTGGGAATGGGACGAAACGCAAACGGTCGCCAACGCTGTAACTGGCATTTGGGGCTATCACAATGACTGGGCTAATGCCTGGGAACACGTAGACGATGTGCAAGATAGTCCGCTTCTTGTGGGTGCCACCAGCTTAACCGTTGCCGATGGTGACGGGCTGGATAAACGAGGTTTGACGCCAAGGTTCCAGGTTGGGCAGTTGCTCAGGTTTGGGGCAACTGCCACAGCCGAATACGCCCACATTACCGAGATATCGGGGCAAACGCTGACGATTGTACGTGGTGTCAATGGCTCGACTGCCGCCGAGCAAGCCAATGACATTGACATTTATGTCTACCGCCCGCAATACGACATTATGCAAGCCTCGCTATTCCTGGCAATGCACTTGTACCGGCGCAAGGATAGCATCGGCTCGCTGTCAGATCAACCGATTGCCTCACCATCGGGGGTGCTGCTTGCACCGTCAATTCCGCGCGAGATCATTCAAACGCTCGATCAATACAGGGTTATGTATCCCTAATGGCTACTGATTACATTGTCGAGGCGATTGACGCTATCCAGGCTGAACACGAAACGATTGTGTCAATTCGATCTATCAAGGCACCTTGTCTGGCTGAGTATCCGAATACAGCAGATAGCGCCCGCTGCCCGATCATCTTAACACACGTTGAGAGTAGCGCATTTGGCCGATTGGATGAGGATGAAATCACGCTCGAATTGGTTAGCCGCATCTTATACGCGCCGTTTGGTCAAGGGCAGTTTGGCACGATGATGCACCGCATACACGAGGTAATGGACGATCTATTCAAACATTACACCGATGACGCCAGTTATCAGCAGGTCGGCACGCGGGTTATCCGCAAGGAGCCAATAGAGGTTGCGATCATAGGCGGTGAGGATGCTTTCTCAATGACCGGCTATCAGGTGATCGACTACCCGGAAGGATTCCAAATGTTTTATCACGGCTTTGAATTGCGGTTCTCTGTCAGGACAGCGACCGCTGGAAGTGACTGTTAATGGATACGCCAAGACATTATGCATTTTTTGACGGCAATGTGATGGTAGCAAAAGTCGCCGGTCACAGTGAAGGCGAAGCGAAAAGCCGACTAGCCGAGCAATGCCGGCAGCATTCAGGCAATATTAGCCTTGAGCATTTGACCGTAGCACCGTTTGATAATCGTTATGGCTGGACAATGGACACATTGGTATTAGAACAAGACATAAAAGTCTGGAAGTTGGTTTAATGAGCTACACCATAGGCGTTGCAATGATCGCCAGGAATGGCGGCAAGATGATCCGAAAAGCGCTATCGCCATTCGTTAAGTTACATAAAGATGGGCAACTCGACGAAATCGCGGTTGTATTTGGCGGTCAGTCAACCGATAACACTGAGCAGATTGCCCGCAAACTGGCAACTAAAACAGCCCACTATGACGGCCCGGTTGATGAAGATGGCAGGTTGTTAGATTTTGCAGCCGCCCGTCAGCAAGCCTTTAACCTATGCGCTACCGATTGGTGTATCGTGGTCGATTGCGATGACGCTTGGCGCGATGTTGGCGAAGTCAGGTCAGTCATTGATCGGATGCCGGACAAGGAACGCGGCTGCATTATCTGGGTACCTTACTCGCTTGGCGCGTATTCTTTCCACCAACCGCGCATATTCCGGCGCGAATCTGGGCAATGGCGCAGTCGAATTCACGAGGAGTTTAAGGTTCACGACGAATGGTTTGACGCTACGCGATTCCTGAGCATCAAGACAAATGTCGTGAGGGTTGAACAGCAAGACCGGCCGCAGGAAATGAGCTACGACCGGCTGCAACAAAACATAACCATCGGGCAATTGGCACTTGATGAGAACCCGCAAGATTATCGAACCGCCAACCAGTTGACCAATGATTACATAGTCAGCGGTGATTATGAAAACGCCTTGTCAATCACTAATCATTATCTAGAAACTTGGGCGGCTGATCCTGACAAGAAATACGATGACGATTTAAGCCATCTATGGGGCAAGCGGGGTATTGCTCAGATCAACACCGGCGATTATCCAAGCGCGGTATTGTCAGAGATTTGGGCGCTTGGCACATTTGAACGTGGCTCGTGTTGGACTTATCTCAGCGAGGCGCTACTAAAAATGGGGATGTCAATCTCTGAAAAGTTGCCACCCGATGTTGATCCACGCGCCCGAAGTTTGGCTATATTTGACCTTGCGATATTTGCCACTGACAAGGCGCTTGAAACCGGGCGCAGTCGAACCGGCTACGCTGATGATGTGACCTTAACCACGTACAAACCACTGGCAATCAAGGCGATGGCGTGGCTCGGCAAGAATGAGCCACGCAAGGCACTCAAGGCGCTAGATTTGGGGCTGGCTATTAAGCCCGATGAGCCAATGCTAATAGATTTGCAAGCTAAAGTGGCTAACAGTATAGGTGAAGTTTTATGACAACAAAACAACAGCGCCAGAACGTAATAGGCCAGATTGCTCAAGGCAATCAAGCACTGCTCGACATCATAGCCGAGTATAAAAACGGTGTTGATGTCAGCGATGCACTTGCTAACTGGTATGGTGGTGGCACTTCTGGCCAAGCGATTAAAGAATATTTGGAAGCAAACGTTAAGGCGAAATCAAAGCCAAAACGGAAGCAGTCAACGAAAACAAAAACGGACGCGCCGCCAAGCCTCGAAAACTAAACGGCGCATCCAATCAGGTGATAAGCTCAAGGCTCATCTGGCCTTAGCTTACACGAATCTAATCAAGTGACAAAATTAGAGGTATAAGCTAATGGCTAAAGCAGTCAAACAATCAATGTCCGCCGTTTATGTCCCAACGAACGGCAAATTCGCCGCTGCATCCGCGTTTCAACGTGGCACAAGCGGCGCAACTGGCATCAGCGTTCCTGGCGCAGGGGATAAAACACCGTTTTTCGGGACTGATGCCTTCGGCAATCCGATCAATGTAGGCTCTGAGCGTGGCACTCCTGGCGCGCCCGCTGTGACGTTGCAAAACTATGTAACGCTGGTACAAGATGCGTTGCAGAAATCACAGCAGAAAGGCAAGAAAGAATACGCGCAGATTCGTTTCCACGATTGCGTGAGCCTCGACATCCCGACCGGTTGGGAAGGTATCTTACACTTTGGCAATACTCAGCCTGGTGACATTGGCCTGAGCGATCCTGTTAGTCGCGAGTTTGCTGACGGTCGTATTGAACAAGATATTCCATTCAATCCCGACTATGCGGTTTGGATTTGGAAAGGCTCAATTGCCGCCCAGACTACCACCGAAACATATGCCGCTAATGACGTATGGTTTTTATCACTGCCCGACAGTTTTGCCGACTGCGGCAATGGTTATGTTGGGGCTGATAAACTCGGTTTTATCGCCTGCGATTCCAACGGCACCAGCACCACGCCGAACGTCCTTTACACCAATGACGGCGGCTCGACTTGGACGGCCACTACAGCACAGCCATTCGGCGCTAGTGATCACGCTGGGCATATTGATGGTTCTGTCATCAGCAAAACTCAAGCCCGCGTAGCAACTGGCTTGACCTTGGCAAGTGCTAGTCAATATGCCGAGATCGAGTATGGTGATGCTACTGTATCAAGTGGCGATATTTCAAGCTGGACTACGGTCAACGTTTCGTCAACCACCAACCATACCGTTACCGCTCTGATGTGGTCAGAACTTAATCCAAATCGCGTTTATGTCGGCAATAGCGAAGGCGACATCTGGCTATCAACAAACCGTGCCGAGACTTTCGCCAGCACCTATTCAGGCTCCAATAACATTAACGCATTTTATGAAGCACCTGACGGTTATGTCTACGCGGTTGGCGATTCTGACACGTTCCTGGTCGAGAAAAACCAATCTGGCACTTTCTCTACCTTCACCGGCCCAACATCGGCAGGCACCACACAAGCTACTGCCATTGCGGTGACACAAGATGCCATCTGGCTTGGCTATAATGAAGAAATTCACTACACCAAAAACCTCGAGCCAACCGCTGCCGCTGACTGGACAAGCTCCAAGGATTTCGGAGCCAATCACGATGTCAAAGTGATTTCGCCAAAAGGCAAAAGCCGTTGGCCCGGTGGCGATAGCCAATTGATTTATGTTGTCGTCAATGATGATAGCGGCAATGAAGGCGACTTGTGGGTAACTGCTGACGGTGGCGGCACTTGGGAAGAGATCACCAATGTGACCAACGCAGGCTATAACAGCGCTCATTTTAGCCCGATTGATGATAACCTGGCTTTCATCGTCGGCGAGCCTTCCGGCTCATTGGCATTGATCCATAAGTACAGCGTGTAAGAAAGGTTAGCTAGTGGGTAACACAACCACTATTAAACTGAGTAACAACAAAGAGGTCGAGGTTAATCGCCTCGGCCTCTTTGGAATTCAGGACAATGTAGCACAGCCCGATTTGTCACCGTACACGGTTACGATCCTTTTCGCCAATGGCGAGATATACGAGCAACCGTTCGACTTGACCGTTGAACGCATCGCGCCCGAAACGCCATTTGAGCAATGTGAAGAGAATAGCCAAGACTGGCTAATGTGGCGTGAGTATCACCGCTGGCAGAATGGCATTGTGTACGAGCAAAAGCGGGCCAATGCCTACGCTGATTACTGCTATCAGGTAGCACGCTATATCAGGTCAAGCGCGGTCATAGGCGAGCTTGGCGACGACATCACGGTTGAAGATTGGCACGCCATAACCGAGGCGGCATTATGTCACACTGTCACCCCTGACGATGTTGCCAAAGCCATTAAGCAACTCAATGCCACGTATCACGATGAGCCGCTAATGGATGCCTATAAAGATACTTCTAAATCGGGCCTATCGTATGACTATCGTAAAGTTGAGCTGGATTTAATGGTAAAACTTGGCGAGACAGAAGAACAGTATTTTAGCCGGTCGGTTATGGAACGAGCGCGCCTAATCGCCTCACAGCAGATAGATGCGATGGGCGAAGCATTAGAACACAAATCAGCAATGGACGCGGCTAAGGCTAATGGCTAAAAGGCGATTTAACTTTGTTCTTAGTCGCAAGCCACCGGCAGCGGCGCGAACAATGACCGAAGTACGCCAGGAAATACGATCAAGGTTAAACGAGGTCGGCAAGGCTCACGTTAAAAGCCGCCGCGAAGTTGTCGGCAATTGGTCGAGCCGAACAAAGCCACGATTTAGCTATAAGGTCGGTGTCAACGTTGGGCGCATCACGCTACAGGTCAACGTGCAAGAAAAGGCACTGCCATTCTGGCGCTTTGTTGATCGTGGCACCAGAGCGCACGTAATCAAGGCCAAGAATCCATCGGGCCGATTGCGTTTTAGAATGGGCGGGTTTGCTAAGACCCAACCAAACCCGGCGCGTTTTGGGGCTGGCCGTCGTCCTAATGGGCCGTGGCGAGCGCCTGAGCAGGTCAATCACCCAGGTACCAGAGCTAGACATTTTAGCCGCAAGATTAATAAGGACTTAAAGAAAGATGAACTTTCCGCAATCCGCAACGGTGGACGGGCTGGACTACGAAAAGCTAATAGATAGCCGATTCGTGACAATGGTCATCGCTCACCAGATGAGGACAAATAGGGCGATTGGCATCAATCAGGACGGCTACCATGCGCAGGGCTTAAGAGCATTACGAGCAAGCCTGATCATTGGCGAGATGTCAACGCCAGAATATTGGCAGGCGACAATTAATGATTGCCTTATGCGGGTCAAATCGTTAATGGCTTTGGCCGAATCAGGCAAGCACGATAATCCGCAATCGCTCATTGACGAGGCGAACGACCTATGCAAATTGGCTGAATTATCATATGAACAACTGGAATCATTAAATGGCTGATGTTGAATATAAATCGACACTAGACAATGAAGAGGTGTTAAAAGCACTTCGAGAAATAGTCAAAAACACCGAGCGCACAGCCGATGCCGCCGAAAAAAGTTTTAACAAGGTTGATAAGTCGGTTGACAAGGTTTCTAAAAGTTTGGGTGGCAAGCTCAAGAAAAACATACTAGCCATTGGCGCAGCGTTTGCCGGTTTGGGGATTAGTGCCGCCAAAGCCTTCGAGCTAATAAATGGCTCGGTTGAGGGCTTGCGGATCGAGAAAGCCTTTTTATCACTCGCGGCCTCGGTTGGGCAATCTGGAAACGAGATAGTTGCGGCAATGGATCGTGCCGCCGCTGGCACTATTAGCGGTACGAAATTAATGCAGAGTGCCAACCTTGCCTTGCAACTAGGCGTTGCCAAAACACCAGCCGAGTTCGAAAAGCTGACACGATCAGCTATTTTGCTTGGGCGAGCGTTAGGCAAAGATGCGACCGAATCGCTAAATGATTTGATTACGGCGGCAGGCCGCAAGTCGGTTCAGATTTTGGATAACTTGGGTTTATCCGCTGACAACGTAACACAGCGAATGAAAGGGCTTGCCGAAGTGCAATTTGGGCGAGCATTTGAGCAATTATCTCAGGCCGAAAAGGACACGCTATTTATCGCGGCGGCACTTGATGAGGCTTCAGCGGCGGCAGATCGAACCGGTGCAAGCGTAGAGGATTTAGGCGCAAGGGTTGAACAACAGAAAGCCGCTATAGCTGGATTCAAATCCGAGTTTGGCGAATTGCTTATCATCATCGCTGATAGTGCCGACAGGTTATTTCAATTCATATCATCTGATTTATTAGGGATTACTGAGCAAGGCACCGGATTCTTTAAGGCATTGTCTAACGGCGCTAAGGCTTGGCAGACCATTACGATTGACGCTATTAGCCTTGTATCAGGTGTATTTAATGGGTTTGTCCAGGGTGCCAAAGCAGCGGCAGAACCACTCATTACCGTTTTAGATGGTATCGGCAAGGCCTTGACAGGGGATTTCTCAGGATTAGGCGCGGCGCGTGATGCGGCATTCGGGGCAAGCATTGGCAATCTGGCAAAGGAGTTTGACCAAGCATTTAGCCAGGGCTTGCGTGATGAGTTTAACAGTACACGAGATGAACTGAGTAAACGCTATGAGGATATTATAGACCCAAAAGCGGGAGCCGTAGCAGGCGCGAAAGTTGGAAAGGAATTGGGCGCGGCTACTGTTGACGCAACGGTTGACGAGATAGACAAAGGTGCCGACAAAATAGCCAGAGCCGAAGAGAAAGCAGGCGAGGCCCGCGAGGATGCCGCCGAGCGAACCAAAAACCGCTTGATTGACATCGAGATTGACACCGAACGCGACCGGCTCAAAATCTTGCGTGATAGCGCCCGTGATGCGGTCGAGGCCGAGCGCGACCGGCTGAGAGGTCTTGAGGACATCAGGCGCGACCACGCCAATGATATATCCGACGCGCAACGCGATTTGTCACACGATGAAAGCGACATTGCCCGCGATGGCGCACGTGAGCGGATACGAATTGAACGCAGTTTGGGCCAAGCTCGCCTCGATGCGCGGATAGAATTTGAGCGCAAAATAGCCGATGTACAAAGATCATTTGAACAATCGGCGGTCGAGGCGGCGATCAATGTTGATGCCATTGCATTTGCCCGCGCTAAACGCGAGCGTGACAACCAGATTGAGGATGCCAAGATTGGGCGCGATCAGCGCATACAAGACGCTGAACTAACAGCCCAGCGCGAACGTGAGGCCCAACGTGAGGCCCAACGGCAAGCGGTTGAAGATGCCAAGCGCGAATTCAGCCGACGTGTTGAGGAGTTCAGGCTATCTTTACAACGCGAGATCGAAGAAAACAATCTAGCCGCGCAGCGCAAGCTTGAAGACATCCGCATCGCTGAACAGATCAGATTGCAAGAGCTTGCCATAAATAGGCAGCAAGAAATAGAGGACGCAGCCCGCGCCAACCAAATTCAACTCGAGGCCATCGAGACAAGATTACAACGCGAGATTGCGGCGGTCAGAGCAGCGGCTAAAGCAAAGGCCGATGCTGAGATTGCTGAAGCAAAACGATCAGCCG
>JAAOEI010000469.1_pt1 | contig 15611 bp, 13 predicted proteins | sample 7059261 | NCBI WGS metagenome assembly JAAOEI01 (sample SAMN14008812, study PRJNA610033) | viral metagenome | isolation source: viral particles filtered from seawater | place: China: Hangzhou Bay, Yangshan Deep Water Harbour | collected 2017-10-31
CACCCACCACACCGGCTGCGCGTGTCACGAAGCGCGGCGCGACGCCGAGGTCGCCGACCTTCGCGCCCAGCTTGCCGCCGCCCACGCCGAACTGCACGCGGTCCTGCGCGCGACCGGCGACGACCTGCTGGTGGAGCCTGGCGACCTGCTGCGAGCGTCGGGCTCCGTGGCGCTGACAGTCGAGGCGCTGATGCAGGCTCGCGCCCAGCTTGCCGCCGCACTGGCGGTGATCGAGCGTGTGCGGGAGGCGTGTGCGGTCGAGGCCATCGCCAGCACATGGAGCGGCTACGACCTGGCACACGGCGGCAACCTCGCGCGGGCGGCCATCGCGGCCCTGCTGCCGCCGAAGGGGGAGCCATGACTGACCGCGACTTCGCTCGCATCCAGGCCGCGTTCCCGGCGCTGTCCTGGCACTGGGCCACGCCGACACGGGTCCGCGGCGACCTGCCGCCCGCTGGTGGTCTGTCCGTGACGGTCGAGCACTACGGACGCATCGTAGTCGCGCGGATACTGGTGCGCGGCACGATCGTCTGGCAGCACACCGGCGACGACCACCTGGTCGAGGCATTGGCGGCTGCGCGCGACGCGATGGCTAAGCTCCGCAACGACCTGGCCGCCGCGCTGGGTGAGCCATGGCCGCCACCTACCCGCGATGGTCCCTGACCACCACCTCGCCGGCCTGCACCCGCAGCGGCGACGCCCACCAAGCCAAGGACATAATTATGCTGCCGATGGCCACCAGTACAACATGCCGCCGAAACCTTGCCGCCTTACGCGAGGCCGGTTGGGGGTTGTTGGTGACTCCGGACAGGATGATGCGGTCGGTCATGGCCCCACCTTGTCGGCGTCGGGTCGCGGCGTCACGACGTCCTGGTAGTCCGTGGGGTCTGGCTCCGCAAGCAGCAACTCCAACGCCGAGATCGCAGCACCAACGGCCAATGCGGCTGCGGGTGGCAGCATCGCCACCAACGGGCGCGCGAGGTTTAGGACCGCGAGGACGCGCACAGTCGTTTCGTCGTTCACCGGCAGTCCTCGTTTGGCAATCGGTTGGGCGAGTCACAGATGATGCGCGGCTTCTGGCCTTTGCACGCCTCGACCTTGTAGTACGGTCGCGCGCCCGGCCCTGAACTGCCGTCGTACAGATACGCGGTCGGGCAGCCACACGCGGTCAGCCCAGCGCCGACAGCAACAGCACAAGCCCAGCGCCGCGCGCGACCCCAAGCGCGAAGGCCAAGGCAACGACGACAGCCGCAGCCAATCACGGCATCACGCGATGCTCGCGGGTGGCCTCGTCGCGCTTCTTGGCGGTGGACTGGTCCATGCCGCGAAAGATGGCTGCCGCAACCGACGCCATTGCCGCACCCGCCGACAGCAGTTTGAGCACCACCGACGGCACATCCTCGGGAGCGCTCAAGGTCGCGGCGAGGGTGGACAGGCCCGCCGACGCCATGCTGGACCACAGGATCTTGCTTTGCAGGATGTGCTTGTCTGGGTCAACGCTCATGCCGCCTCGTTTGGGGGCCGGTCGTGCTTTCTCGACCGCCGGCCCTTAGCCAACCAACACAGCGCCGGCAGGCGTGGTCAGGATACGCGGGTCAGGCGCTGGCGTCAAAGCGTGGCGGTCACAGGCGACGGGTCGACCGCCACGGTCGGAGTTGTTGCAGATTCCGCAACAACTGGCGTCGCCTGCACCGGCAACGCCTCGACCACATCCCCGGGCGGCGGCCACCCGTCCGGTGCCGGCGGTGGAGGCGTCGCCGCGGCACCCCACAGCATCGCCACGGCCGCGCATACGACAAACAGAACGCCGACCGCGGCAGCAAGACCGCTGGCGTCGGTGGCGGGGAGCTTGGGAATCGGGGGAACCATGATCACCACCTCGCGCGATTGCCGCGCCAGTCCACATGCGCAAACGGGCGCGCTTGGTCGCGGTACACCTTGCACCCGCCGACCTCAAGCCGACCGTCGGCCTGCATGGCGTCGATGCGAGCGTACCAGTCCGCGATGGGCGTGCCGGTGCCGTCCTTGGTCGGGCGAAGGTCCGCGGCGCGCATGTACAGGTGCTGCGACTTGGTGGCCTGCCCGTTGCCGCCAGACTCCAGCCGGAAGCCGCCGCCAGCCAGAACCTCGGTCGCCACGCCGCCGAACACGTCGCGCCGGATGACCTCTGCCATCCTCGCGGTGCGGCGCAGGCGGTCGTTCCAACCCGGCGGCAAGGTCGCCCCTTGCAGGAATTCGGCGGCGGTGAAGTTGGGCGTCAGCGCGACCCCCAACCGCTCGCAGGCGTCAACGTGCATGGCGTCAGCCGTCACAGGCCCGATGACGCCATCGGCCACAAGCCCGTGCGCCTCTTGCCAGTCGCGGATCGCGTTGCTGGCGTCGGGGCTGGTGATGCTGGTTGGCAGAAACCCGCAGACTTGCAGGCCGTAAAAGTGCGGGTTCATCGCTTCTCCCCCTCTCCGCGCAACCACGCGGCAAAGCGCGGACCGAGATCGCGGCCAAGAATTGCGCCGCCGCCGACCGCCGTTGCCGCCGGGTTGGAGCCGAACGCGCCAGGGATTTCCGCTTCGCGCCTTGCGGCGTCGATCGCCTCGCGGTCGATGGCACCCTGGCGTTTCAACCCCTCCTTGATTGCCGCCAGCTTGTTGGCTGCCATGCGTGTCTGCTCCTTGTTCCAGTTGTCCACTTGTCCACGCCCGCGCGCCCCAGGCGGCACGTCTTGGCGCAACCATGGCGCATTATCTGGCGCGTGTTGCGCGGAGCGCAGATCGCCCCAGGCCTCCGCGCGGTCAAACGACCGATCCGCCTGCGCCTGGGTGTATGGAGACTGACGGATGCCGCCAGAACCGACAACCCCGCGCTGCCCGCCCATCATCGCCAACTCCAACGCCTTTTGGACCATCGGGTCGTGGCTCTGTTCTTCAAGCCACGCCACCGCCGCCTTTGCCCGCTCGCTCAATTCGTCGTATCCGCGCCCCACAACCTGCCCTGCGCCAAGCATGGTGGCGACGACTTGAGGCGGAGCGCCGTAAGCGCCACCTTCCGGCGGTTGCGCGCGGCGGTTGCGCTCCAAGGTTTCAGCCAGCCTGCGACGTGCGGCGGCTGTAATCCATTCCTCGCTCATAGCGCCTCCAGTTGCGTGCTGTGCTTGCCGATCTTGACCTCGACTTCGCGGATTCGCCGGTCATGGTCGCCGACCTGTTCAGCGTGCTGGTCGTGCAGGGTGCCGTGAAAGCCGAGGCGATCTTCGATGCGCTGCAAGGTCTGGCCGGCCTGCCAGGCCATGCGCACCAGCCAGCCGACACCAACGGTCAGGCCGGCGACGCCACCACCGATGAGCCAGCGCCAGGTTTCGGGTTCAGGCATGGTCAACTCCGAAAGGCCAAAATCCTGTATGTGCCGGCACTTGGCGTCAGGTTGATGCCGAGCGTCTGGAACATGATCGCCAGCGTATCAGCCGCCGACACGCGCCACGCCACCGCAGCGGTGCCAACGGCAGCCGCAGGGCCGACGACGACGATGGTATCCGATGTGGTCAACCCCGTCACGGTGAAAGTCTGTTCCGCCAACCCCATCGCCGCAATCAGCGTCGGGGTCAGCGTCGGCGTGTAGACCACGGCCTTCGTCAGCGCCGTCCCGCCGCCGATCGCCAGCGAGGTATCGACCTGCGCGGTGCCGGCGACGTGCAGCAGCGAGCCAGGGGTCGTTGTGCCGATCCCCACCCGCTTGTTTGAGTTCTTGAGGTACATGGTGGCGGTGGTGAACGCCACATTATTGTCAGCGGTGCCGCTGGGTGCCTGGTAGAAACTGACATCGCCCGCGCCGCCGCCGTCGTTGTAGTTGACGAGGCTGACCGGCGTGCCGGTGTAAAGCAGCTTCCACGCCGCCCCGTTCCAGTAGAACCCGTGGCCCATGGCGCTACTGTTGCCGACGTCGAACACGATGCCGAACACGACGCTCGCACCGTCGATTTGCAGCGCGGACTTGGGCGTCGTCGTGCCGATGCCGAGCTTGGCCCCGCTGATCAGCAGGTTGCCGGTCATGGTGTCGCCGGCTTTCAGCACGCGCAGGGCGTCCGCTGCCGCTTGGGCTGCGCTCACTGGCTTGGTTGCGTCGCTGGTGTTGTCGCAGTTGCCGAGGCCAACATCGGCCTTGACCAGGGCGAGCAACGCCTTTGCCGCCGCCGCATCAGCAGCCGCAACCATGTTGCGCCCAAACGCCGTGAGCGTGGCCAGCGCCAGCGCAGCCGCCCCGGTGAAGTACGGCAGGCGGTCTGCGACACCGGCAAGCGCGGCGAACGCGGTCAGGTTGGCGTTGACGGGTTGGCTGCCGGCTGGGGTCGAAACGTAGTCGCCACTGCCGGGGTCAAGCGTCAACTCGCCGGACTTGATGTTGACAGGACCGGCAGCGCCGAATGTGACCCCTTGACGGTTCACTGCTTCACTTCTTGGTATTCTTGCGCCGCTTGGCCGCCTCTTTCAGGTCCGCAACCCGCATCGGCAACTTTGCTGGCGGCGTGTCGGCTTCCCACCGCCTCGCCATTTCAGGGTCATTAGCCCACATCCAGCGCCGTTGCGCCTCGGATTTCAGCGGCATGGCTACACCAGAACGCGGTAGTCCACTTGCAGGGCAAACGCGCCAACCGCCGCGTTGACGGTTTGCGTCACGTTGGCGAACAGCGCCTCGCCAGGGGCCAGCAACAGGTCGGCGGGGACCGCAACCAGCGGCAGCGGGAAAATTTCGCCGGGGCCGGTGTACGCCGGCCAGTTGACGCCTGCGCCGCCGGGGTTGTCGTTGAACGTGACGGGCACAATCACGTCGTTGCCGCCGGTCTTGACGACTTCGACCAAGCAGGTTTGACCGCCGCCGAGCGTCGTCACGGTGGCCTTCGGAATCAGGTCAGCCGCCAAAACCTGCACGGTCTTGTCGGGGCTGTTGTTGATCCACAGGAACGTGCTGGCGATGTCAACGCCGGCAGCAAAACCGGCCAACCCGAACTGCAACGACTGGATGCCGCCCACGTTCTCGGGGGTCAACCCGTCCAGCGCAGACATTTCGATGTCCACGCCGTCGCCGGATGCAAGCACCTGAAAGTCGCCGGTGCCGTTGAGCGTCAGCGTGGTCAAGCCAGCCAGCGGGCAGGCGATGTCCACCTTGCGCTGCGGCGGAAGCGAGATGGTCGCGCCGCCGACGGTCAGCGTGTAGGTGTTGGCGCTGTCCAGGTTTTGCACCTCAACCTTGCGCGCAACGAATCCGTCGATGGCGATTGGCAATGCGACGCCCGCAAGCGTGCCGCTCTCCGAGAAAATCGGTGGTTTGATGATCATGTGCTACCTCCCCTTGTCCAGGCTTCCGCGGCCGATGACCCAGGCGCTCGCCTTGGGGGCACCCGCGCCCAGGTTGTCGATTTCGACGTAGATGCGGCTCGCCCCGCTAGGGGTAAGCACCGCGCCAACGGTTTCGCCAGCAGCGACCGACAGGGTTCCAACCGTCAGGTCTTGCACCCACCCGTTGCCGGAAACGCCCGCGTCGGCGTATCCCCACCAAACCTTCGCGTCGAAGGTGGACCCAGCGCCGCCGTCGCTTTCCTCGATAAACAGGTCGAGGTTCGCAAGGTCAGGCGGCACGCGGATGCCAGCGGTGGCGTCGCCCTGCGCGGGCACGCCGTTGGGAATGTCCGGCGCAACCAACTCAAACAGCAACGCCTTTTGCGCTGGGGTCGCCGTCGTCGGGCTGTTGGCTTTGATTGTGCGCGGAAACTGGGTTGCCATAGTGGTACTCCCCGGCGGGATTGTGCGCGTTCAGCGCAGTTTGTCAAGCGCAAGCCCCTTGGCCTGCCCTCGAAGCACGTCCTTGTAGGCGGCAAACTCGTTCTTGATTACAGCCTCAATGTTCAGCACGCGGTTTACAGCGTCTTGGTGCATTTGCTGCAACCCGCGATTCTCGGGGTCGTCGGCCAAGTCGCGCGCCGCGATGTTCGCCCGTCGCTTGGCTTCGGCCACCAGCACCGACTTTGCCGCCGCCTGCGCCTGGTCCAGGTAGCGTTCAAGCGCGCCTTCCGCCCGCCGCCCAGTTTCCACGTTGGTCGTCGTTTCCAGTGGCACCAGCGCGTAGCCAGCGCCAACCATCTGCCGCAGCGCCCACCGCAAGAACCCGGATTCGTCGTCGGCAGGCTGCCCGCCGTGGAACCCCTGCCGCGCAAACGTCTTGCCGTAGCTTGACCATGTTGCCGGGAACGAGCCGCGGTCGCCGGTCGCCTCGCCAACCCCTGCCGCCGCAACATCCAGCGCCTTGACCGGGGTTGCGCCGAGCATCATCTTGGCGAACTCCATGGTGATTTCGTGCGGCGTCACCGACTGCCCGCGCCGGTTGGCGTTCTTGATGCGCTCCAACAGCGTGAGCAGTGGGCCACCGCCAAGCCCGAACATCTGCACAAGTTGCTGCGGGGACAGTTGCTCGCCGCGCGCCATCTGCATCAGCATCTTCTTGGCTTTGCGCTGGGGGTCGGACAACGCGGCGTCGGGCTGCAAGGCGGCGAGGGTGGCTGCTGGGTCGGCCAACACGTCGCCGTAGGCCATCTTGGTCGCAAGGTACTGCAAGCCGCCCAGGACCGCGCTTGTCGGCTGCGACGACACCACTGGGGCGACGTTGCGGGTCCACACCCGCTGCGGGTCCATGTCGGGGCCAAGCCGCGCCGGGTTGGTGGCGAACTTGAGCATCATCCCCAACTCTGCCGGGTTGTAGCCAGTTGCTCGCCGCAAGTCCTCTGCCTGCCGTTGCGCGACCGTGGCCGACTGCGCCGCCGCAACCACCGCCTGCCGCCGCAGGGCCAGCGAAAGGTTTGCAGCCGCCTGTTGCGCAAGCACGTTGCTAGAGTTGGTCGCGACTTCGTAGGGTGCGGCCATCATTTCGCGGACGATGCCCTTCTTGACGAACGGAATGTCCACCGCCTTGAAGAACCACGCGAAGATGCCGGACAGCAACGACAGCGGGCCGCCGCGCAGGTACTTGCCAAGCGTGCCAATGCGGTTGTAGTCGAAGAACACGGCCTCTTGCGCCACGTTCGCCGCCTGCGCCAACGCCTTGGTCATGGCCTGCGACTGCAAGCCTTCTGCCTCGGTGAATGAAATGCGCCGGTTGGCGTGCGGGCCGGACACGTCGGCAATGGTGTAGCCGGTGCCGGTGCGCTCGACGCGGACCTTGCGCCCGCCGCCGTGGTTCAGTTCCAGCCATTCGCCGGGGCCAAGTTCGCGAACCTTACCCTCAAAGGCGTCGTAGGCGTTCAACGCCTCTTCTAAGCGAAACGGGGTGTCGCCCAGTTTGGTGTACGCCTGCGCCAGGCCATCGGTCACTTGCGACCACAGCGCCGGGGGAATGTCGCTGATCCCGCGCGTGGACACCGACAGTTTGCGGCGGGCGGTCCCGGCGGTTGGCATCGCCGCTTCCATGTGCCGGCCCAGGTCGGTCTTGCCAATGTCCGCCGACAGTTCGGTGTGCGCCAGCATGTCGGTCTGGTCCAGCGCGCGGAAGATGCGGACAAGGCGCGGGTCAACGCTGCCAAAGCGCCCGTCCTTGAACGCCTTGTAGGCTGCAAGCGCCTGCACCACCTTTACCGGCTGCATTGGGTCGGCGCGGCGGATGCCCTGGACGATGGTGTTGGCGATGTTGTTGATGACCAGCGTTGGCACGTTGGCGGCGACAACCATCTTTTTCGTGTGCTGCCCGAGCGCGCGGATCAACCCGAGCCAACCGGGCGATTCGGAACTGGACAGGGCGGCGAAGTGGGCGTTGAGCGCCGATAGCGCGTTGGGTTCGACGTGGACGTTGAGCATTTGCGGCGGCGGGTGGGTGCCCTGCATGAGGTCTTTCCACCACGCGCCGACGTGCTTTGCCAACCCGCCGGTTTCAGTCGCCGGGGTGTAGCGCGCCGCCCAGTCTGCCAACCGCTCCAACTTGACCGCGCGCGCCGCGTCGTCTGTCTCGCCGGCCAACCGCCGCAGTTCGCTTGCTACCCGCGTCCCCGAGTAGGGCATCGCCATCGGGTACACTTCGCCCTGGTCAAGCACGCGGTCAACCAGCGCGGATGCGTAGCGCCCAACCGTGCCGATTGCCGCCAAGTTGGGTGTCCCATCGGGGCCGGTCATGAAGCGGTACAGTTCCGCCGACAGGTCGCGCAAGGTCTGGGTGCCGAACGCCGCCTCGGCCATGCTATCGACAATCGACCGCAGCACCTCGGCCTTGACCTTCGGCGCGGCCTTGGCGTTGATGGTGGCCATGTCCTTGCGGGTGAACAGCGGCGAACCGTCAGGGGCGCTCAACTCCGGGAAGCGCGACTTGGAGATTGCGCTTTGCCGGTGGGGGCTTTCCAACTGGACCATCCACTCGGCAAGCATCTTGCGGATCGCAGGCGCGGCCATGCCGGCTTTCTGTGCCCGTTCGCGCACGAGGTCAACCGCCGCCTTGCGGATCTTGTCGTGGCGAAGGGTCTGCGTGCTGTCGTCATCAAACGCTTCAAGCACGCGCTGGCCGATGCGTTCCGGCGTCAACTCCTTCAAGCCCTGGTCCATCTGCCGCACGAACACGTCGGGGGCGGGCAAGCCAACTTCTAGCTCGATGGGCGACGCCGACCGCTCAAACTGCGGGGTTTTCTGCTTGGGGTAGTAAGCGTCCTTGACCACCCGCGCGATTTCGTCGATGGCCCGGTTGACCGCCGGGTTGTCGGTGCGCGCCGGCTTGGGCGCTTCTTCCGGCAACTGGCGGCTGGCCATCTCGTAGAAGGTCTGTTGGCCGCGCAGGCGTGGCCCGGCGGGGGCGTCCACCGCTGCGCGGTCTGCCGCCATCTGCAACCGCTCCGGGTGCTGAATAAGGCCGCCTTCCGGCGTCACGCCAAACCGTTCAACCTCTGCCGTGGGTCGCCGGGGCGCACCGTAGGACAGGTCGATCATCTTGGCGCGCTGGCCAAGTTCCGCTTCGGCCATCAGGAACGCGGCGGCGGCTGGCGCTGCCCGGTCTGGCACGCCAAGGTCGCGCAGCACTTGGGCAAGCCCTTCAACCGAAGCGTCGATGTTGCGGCCAAGCATGTAGTCCGCCACCTTGCGCCCAATCTGGTACACGTTGGCGTCGGCGGGCAAGTCGTTCTTGGCGAGCCACTTTGCCAGGTCAGCGGCGCTCGCGGCCTTGGCGGCGGCCTTGGCGGCGGCGTCACGGCTTGTCGTCGCCGGCTTCAACGCTGGTTTCCGGTCCAGGCCGAACCCAGCAGCCAAGGCGTCACGCTTGGCCTTTGCCGCCTCGGTGGCGGCCTCTTCAATCGCCAGCCGCCGCGTCTTTGGTACTTCCGGCAACAGGTCGTGCAGGTCCAGGCGTTGCCCTTGCTGCACGGCAAGGTCGGCGCGGGCGACAAGGCGCTTGGCTCCGTCCACCGGCCCGCGCTGCACCAACGCATCGTACACCGCGCGCATTTCCGGCGAGATTTGCAGGTCGATGGCGCTGCCGGTAAGCGTTGAGTAAATCTTGCTCAACCACTCCTTGAACTTGGCGAACACCTTGGCAAGCGTGGCGGTTGGGGCCAACCCGTCGCGCAAGTACCGCTCAAACCCGCGCGCGAACTTCTCCTCGGCGGCAACGTCCCAAACGCCACCCTTCGCGCCGGCCCAATCCTCGGCGTGCTTGACCTGTTCCGGCGTGAACCCACCTTCTTCATTGAGCACCCAGCGGCGGGCAATGTGCGCCAACTCGTGAACGCCGGTTGAGGCGTCAGGGTTGGCGAGCGCGCGGATCAAGGCGCGACCGTCGGCAAGGAATTCGACCGCACCCTTGGTTCCGCCCGCTTGAAACAGCGGCAACCCTTCCGCCATGACCGCATCGCGCAACGCTTTGGGCGTTGCCAGAAACGGCACGTCGCCCACGCCTTCAATCGTCGTCTTGCCGGTTCGCTGGCCAAACTTCTTGGCGATGTCGTTGGCGATTGATGGCAACTCGCGGTCGTAGAAGCCGCGCATTCCTTCGCTATTTTCTAGGCTATACCGCTTCGCCTGCATCTCGCCGGTCGTCCACGCGATCCCGTCAAAGCCATGCTCGGAGGCATAGGCGAGCATCCGTTTGAGCGCGAGTTCGGGCCATGCGCGGCCCTTGAATGGGGCGTTGGGGACCGTTGCCCCATCCAGTAATCCCGCATCTTCTATTGCATAGCGAAGAGCTGAATTCGCATCCCAAAGCGCATGTGTTTTCGCATTGCTCTCTTTGGCTAACTCTGCGTACTTAGGCGTCCACGCCCCACCAGCATCAACCCACGCTTGGTCCATCGCCGCCTTTGCTTGAGCGGCTTTTTCGCGCGCAGCGTCAACATTGGCCCGGAGGGTGGCAATCGCCTGCGGCTCCTTGGTTTTGTAGCCTTCCCGTCGCCCAGTTTGGTGCCAATCGCTCTGCACCTCTTCGAGAAACAGAATCTTGCGCCCAGCCGCGTCAGTGAATGTTTGGGCGCGGATGTGGGCAAGGACGTTTGGTTGATCCCAGTGCCCAGATCGGTAATTTTCACCAACATAGCGGGGGTCTTTCAGTTTTTTTCGCAACTTGTCGTGCAGTTCACTTAATGCGGCATGGGCTTCGTCAGCCTCCCGCACCACCGCTTCTGATGCCTTTTGGTATCCCCCTTCTTCTAAAAGGCGCCTCCTTGCTGCCGTAAGCCTTGTCTCTGCCGCACCCAATTCCGCTGCATGTTGGCTCCTGATAATCGTTGCGGCGGTCTGGTTTGATGCGCCTTCAATCTTTTCCGGCAACGTCAACAGCAGTTCGTGATAGTCTGCCCCGCCCTCAGTCGAGTAGCCCCGATACCGATCCTCCTTCGGCCGCACCTCCCGCACGTCAACCTTGTTATCACCGACAAACCGCGCCACCTCCTCGCGCGTGACGGCCTTCTTGTCTTTCAGCCAGTCGCGCAACCCAATCCAGTCGGCTTGCGCGGCGGTGCCCTTGGACTTGGCGAGGTGCGCAAGCAACTGCTCTGGCGTGCCCTTGGTTTGCCACGATTCAAGCGAGCGCAGGATGTTGTCGTAGAGGCCGAGCGGGCTGGGCGCACTGCGAGAACTCTGGAACAACACCTTCGGCTCAGGGGCGGGCGGCACTATTGCTTTGGTGGTATAGTAAGCTGGAGACCCCGCATCTGCCGTTCCCCATTCATCAGGCTTTAGACCCTCGACCAAGGATCGGCGAACTCGCACCACTGCAACTTTAGGAGGATTATCGCTTGCGTCAAACAAGTGCTGTTCAACGCGCTCCACCCAAAACGGAACGCCAGCGCGCTCTGTGAGAAATACGCGATTTTTCGACCATTGTTGGTGTGCTCCGCCTTGGATCGTCTTTCTCGCGGTTGGCTGGAAGCCTTCCGTGGTTATCTTTTTCACCCTTGGCTTGCTTGTCACATGGTACAGATATTCGTCTGGCGCGTCCGTGGGATGGAATTCGGCGGCAGAAGCCGTCACGTCCTCAACCCATTTTCCACGCGCCCCCTGCTCCAACGCCCCCGCGCCCGGCGTGCCGCCCTTGACCACGCGAATCTTGCTCTTGTCCAGGCCCATCGCGTCGGCAATAGCAACCGTCGCTTCTGCAACCTCCAGCGACGCGCCGAACGCCTTGCGCACGTTCTCAACCGTCAACCCATCTTCTGGGAAGCCGCCCCCCATCACAGCCCGCTGCGGCGGCACATTGACCGCGCCGGCCTCAACCTGCGGCAACATCCCGGCGGTTTCGGCCTGACGGGCGGCTTCTGCGGCAGTTGCAGCGGCTTCAACCGACTCCTGCGCCAGCGTTTCCGCAAGCCCCTTGGCGGCAATCTCGGCGGCGGTCGGCTCAATCGTCGCCTCAACCACCGGGATTTCGCGGGCCGCATCGGCAGCGGTCGGGGCGATTTCCTCAAACAGGACTTCTTGCCGCCCCTGGTCCAACTTCTCCGCAGCCTTGCGCGACATCGCCAGGATGGCATCGGCAGCGTCGGCGGGGCTGCGCCGGATGCGGGCAATCATTTCGACTGCCGCCGCGCTTCCTCCCGCCGCCGACAGGTTGAGCGCCCGCGCCACCGCTTGCTTGATTTGCTCGGCCTTGGCAAACACCGCCTGCCGTTCGGGCGGCACCGGGACAATCGCCGTCTCCGGCGACAACGCGGGCTGCGCTGGGGCTTCTGGTTCCGGCGGGATCGGGCGCTCCGGGGTGGCGGCCACTTCCGCCTGCTCCGCTTTCGCCGCCGCCTTGCGCGCAACTTCCGCAGCCTTGGCCGCCTCTGCCTGCGCCGCAGCCGCAACCTTGGATTCGGCCGCCGGGATCAACCCAAGTTCGACGCGCTCCAACTGCGGCATGACCGGCTTGGCTTTGCCCTCGGCCATCTGCCGGGCGACGCCTTCCGCGAGGTTGCGCAGCGCCGACCGCGACGATTCCGCGCCGTGCATCAGGCCGTCGAGGATGGACGCCATGCGCCGGTCGGCTTGCTCAATGCCTTCGCCAAACACGCGCTGCACTTCCGCGACCACGCGCTTCGGCCACATGGGCAACCCGGCTTCGTCAACCCAGCCGACCGGCGGCAGCTTTTCCAGCGCCATCTTGACCAGCGGCTTTGCCACCCGGTCGGACGCGATGCGCTTGGCCGCCACCACGCCTTCCCATGCCCCGGTGTTTTTGAGCGTGCCAAAGGCAGGCTCCAGGGTGAGCAACGTCGTGAACGGGTGGGTGTAAAGCCCTTCGCCCCACTTCAACCCTTCGAGCGCGCCGACAGTGCTGCCGACCGCGCCGCCGCCCAACTCCTGCCCCTGCCGGAACCCGCGCTCTTGCGCCTGCCCCAGCGTCTCTCCCTTGGGGACCACGGTAATGCCGCCAAGCTCATTGGCAAACTCCGCGATGCCACCGACAACCACACCAAGGTCTTTCAGCGCGTTGCCAAGGAACTGCGACGTGTTGGCCCACGACATGCCTTCGTCGGGCAACTGCCGTTGGTGGCGCTCCCCCTTCATCAGCTCGCGCGCTGGCTTGGTGCGCTCTTCCGATTCCGCCTGCATCTTGGCTTTCTGCGCGGCGGTCGGCATCGGCATTTCGCGGATCGGCATACCCCCGGCGGTCATGGTCGGCATGCCGGCGAGGTAGGGCTTGGCGATGGTGAAAAGCGATTCCGCGGCACCCGCCAGTTTGGCCGGAAGCGTCAACGCCTTGCCAAACGGACCCTCTAACTCCTGGCCTTTCGCTTCTTCTTCTAGTTTTGGCTTCGCCTTGGCAAGGTCGCGAACAATCGCGGGCGGCAGTCGCCCCGGCAAATCCACTGGTCGCGTCAACCCGCGTGCGGCAGCCAGTTTGCCAACCGCAGCAAAGCCGCCGACTTCTGGTTCGATATGCTTTTTTGGCTCAACGGGCAACAGCGCCCCGGCCAACCCAACGTCAACGTCGGGCAGCGTCCCCGGCGGCTTGAAGGCCGGATCGACAACCGGCGGCGGCGCGGGTGGTCCGACAAGGTGCTTGGCCTTGAAGGCGTCGTAGTCCTCGTCGGCGTCCAGCGTGCGGATGTCCACGCCGTAGGCGGCCTTGAACCCGCTGGCGATGTCCTTGCGGGAAACGCCACGCGCCTTCTGCCGGTTCACCCATTGCTGGATTGTCTCAGCCATCGACTACAACTCGACTTTCTTGCGGGAAACGGGCGCGGCGACAGGTGGGCGCGGCTCGGTGATTGGTGTTGACGTTTCCGGCTTCTTGATGCCAAGGCTCTTCGCCAACCCACCGACACCCGCCGAGATCAGCGGCTCCAACTCTTCGCGATTCTGGCGGCGCGCGGCGTCAACGTCGGCAGCCAACTTGTCCCTCTGCGCCAGCATCGCCTTCCTGGCGGTTTCCAGGGCGACAATCTGCGCCTGCGCGTTCTCGCGCTCCTGCACCCGCTTGTCGTAAGCCGCCTTCTCGCGCAGGTACGCGGCCTGCACTGCACCATCCGCGCTCGTCGGTTTCGTCGGCTCAACACCCGCTTCGGCAACCCGGCTGTGCGCCTGGATTTCTGCCTCTGCCTGCCGGATGGAACCGTCAAGGCTTGGGATTTCCTTGGCGTTGCGGTCCAACAGCTTTTCGTTGGCCTCGCGCAACGCGGTCGCCTGTTTCAGCGCGTCCTTCAACGCCTTGCCTGCCGCACCAGCGGAACCGCCAGCGCGACCGGCGCGGACCTTGGCGCGGGCAAGCGCAAGCGCATCGGCCCACTTCTTGCGCAGGGCTTCTTGCGTCTTAACCTGCTCTTGCAGCAACTTCTTGCGGTCGTCCACCAGTTTGTTGATTTCGGCGGCCTTGGCCTTCGCCTGCTCGGCCCCGGCGCGGGCGCGCTCCGCATTGGCCTTCGCCAAGTCTTCGCGCTCTGGCCGCAGGGCTTCTTCGGTTTCGCCCAGTTCCTCGTTGCGCATGGCCTGGGCGACGGTGGCACGGATCTTGGGGTCTTTGATGCCGCGAAGGAACTCCGCGCGCGCCTCTGCCGATTCCGCCTGCGCGGTCTTGTAGGCGATTTCGGCGGCAACCTGGGCCTCCGACTTGGCGGGCGCGTGCGGGAACAACTGCTGCGCCTGCGCCATCAACCGCTCTTCGCGCCCGCTGCCGATCAAGTCCTCCAACGACGCGACCGTGGTGCGCGCACGCGGAATCATCTCCAGCACCTTCGCCTGCTTCTCAGGCGTGTCAGCGACCTTGGCGGCGCTCCACACGTCCTCGACCTCGACCGGCGCGGCGGCAAGCGTTTCGTCATCGTCGCGGATTTGTTCGACCTCTTGGGCGTCCAACACTGCCTGCTCACGGCGGCGCAGTTCTTGGCGGATGGCCTCGGCGCGGCTGCGGGCAAGCGGGGTGTTGGCGGATTCCAGGGCCGCAATCGCCCGGTTCAGCAACTCCGGCGGCTTGCTTTCGATGCCGCGTAGCGCCGGGTCATTGGCGACGCGCAGGGCGTCAACCGGGGCGTCGCGGTAGGCTTCGGTGTCTTGGCGCACCGCTGGCGTAGTTGTTTCCGGCGCAATCATCCCAAGGATGCGCGCCTTGTCAGCGTCCCACGACGCCTCTTCTGGCGTCTGCGGGTAATAATCTGGGCGCGGCTCTGGGACAGGCTCTGCGACGGGCGGGACGCTGCCAACCGGGGGCGCTTCTGGCTCTGCCGGCGTGAACCGTTGGCGCGGGAACGATTGCGGACCAAACCCAAGCGGCCCGAGTTTGCGGGCGGCAGCGGCGCGCAAGTCGCTTGCCGGAAACGCCATGCGCTCCGGCGGCGTCCACGCGGCGTCAACAAGAGCGCGACTACCCACCAACTCCGCTTCCGGCTCAAGGCCAACTGCACCCGGCGCGCGAGCCTCTGCGGGTCCACCAGGGGCTTCGCCACGGGCAACGTCTGGTGACGGGCCGGCAACGGGCGCTTCGGGGGACGGCTTTGGCGGCGGCGCGGCTTCCCCGCCTTCCGGCAGGTCGATGTTCCAGCGGTCGGCTCCCGGCTGCGGCGCTTCAATCCACGACGGCGCGGGCGGCTCTTGCGACAGCGCGCCCTTACCAAAGATGGTTTCACCTTCCGGCTCTTGCAGCGTGAACCCGCCGCCAGTGTCAGCAAGTGGGGTAGGCGACCGCTC
>JAAOEI010000470.1_pt1 | contig 15610 bp, 20 predicted proteins | sample 7059261 | NCBI WGS metagenome assembly JAAOEI01 (sample SAMN14008812, study PRJNA610033) | viral metagenome | isolation source: viral particles filtered from seawater | place: China: Hangzhou Bay, Yangshan Deep Water Harbour | collected 2017-10-31
AGGATGTGCAGGTCGTGCTCAAGGGGTATGGGATCTGATCCGATGGCAACAGCGAAAGCCACGAAAGCCAAGCGGAAGCCGGGACCGAAGCGGAAGCGAGCCGCGAAAGCGAAGCCGCGAAACAGCACAAAAAGCAACACAAAAAAAAGGAATCAGACGGCCTTTCTTGCTGCGTTTCAGGAACTGGCTTGCGTGTCGTCAGCAGCCGAAGCCGTCAAGATTAACCGGCTCACGCATTACAACTGGCTGCGAGACGATCCTGAATACCCGCCACTGTTCGAGAAAGCGAAAGAGGCGGCCGTCGATGTGCTCGTCAGGGAAGCCACACGGCGGGCGGTTGCTGGTGTCGAAAAACTCAAGTGGCATCAGGGCACGCCGTGCATGGTCCCGTTGTTTGACAGTAAGGGCCGCGTCATCCGAAATGAGAAAAACGGCGAGCCGGAGATGGTGCCATACGTCGAACACGAATACTCTGATACGCTCCTGATCTTCCTGATGAAAGCGGCCGATCCGAAGCGTTTCAACGATCGGCTGGTCGTCGAATCGCAACAGTACATCGAGCACTCTGGCGAGGTCGGCGTGAGTGCGGCGATTGAGGCGGTGCAAAATGATCCAGAGTACCTCGAATACCTGCGATGCAAAGCTCTCGAAGAGCATGGGGTCACCGCTGCTGATGGCGACAACGCAAAGTCGCGGTCTGTGGAAACCGGCAAGGCATCTGGCCGCAATTGACCGGGCAGTTTGCGACGCTGTTGCCGGACGCGGGCCGCGAATGCTGGTCATCGACGCGCCGCCTCGACACGGGAAAAGTGAGTTTATTTCGTATTGGCTTCCGCAATGGTATCTGACATCCCGGCCGCATCATCACGTCATGCTGGCCAGCTATGAGGCCACATTCGCACGGAAGTGGGGCCGTCGTGACCGGGACGCATTCAAAGAGCGGGCACCGGTCACGGGACTCGGAATCGACCCGGCCAGCGGTGCGGCTGGCGAGTGGTCTGTGCAGCACTTCGGCGGCTCGATGAAGACGGCCGGGGCGATGGGACCGCTTACGGGCAGCGGAGCACACTGCCTGATTGTCGACGACCCAATAAAAAACCACGAACAGGCACTCAGCCCGACCATCCGCGACGGCCTGTGGGACTGGTGGCAGACGACGGCCAGCACACGCCTGGAACCGGGCGGCGTGGCGATCGTGATGGCAACACGCTGGCACGCGGAAGACCTCAGCGGGCGGTTGCTGGAAGCGGCGGACAGCGGTGAGGGCGAGCCGGTGCGGCACATTCACCTGCCGGCGATCGCGGGCGAGAATGACCAGCTAGGCAGGAAGCCGGGGGAGGCACTCTGGCCGGAGCGGTGGCCGATTGACGGGCTGCTGCGACGGAAGGCGGCGATGGACCAGTTCTGGTGGGAAGCGTTGTATCAGCAGACGCCAGGGCGGCACGGGTCGACAGAGTGGCCTGACGAGTATTTCGATGGCATCTTCGCTGACCCGGATGAGTGGCCGGACACGTTCGAACTCGGCGTGATCGCGGTTGACCCGTCGAAGGGTAAACACGCCATGCGGGGCGACTATTCGGCCATCGTGTTCTGCGGTCTGAGCGGCGGGCGGATATGGGTTGACGCGGACCTCGCACGCCGTCCGATTGAGGAGATTGTCCGAGACGGCATCGTCAACGCGATGGAGTACCGGGAGCACTTGCACGCCTTCGCCGTCGAGGTCAATCAGTTTCAGGAGTTGCTGGTGGGCGAGTTCGAGCGTCAGATTGCGTCGATGCGGTTGCTGCCGTTGCCGATATTCACGGTGGAAAACCGGGTCAACAAAAAACTCAGGATCGGGCGGCTTGGACCGTATCTGGCTCGCAAACAGATTCGGATTCGGGACAATCACGGCGGGCGTCTGCTGGTCGAGCAGATGAAACAGTTCTCGCAGAAGGACGTGAGCGGCGTGCATGACGACGGCCCGGACGCGTTGGAAATGGCCCTGCGGACGGGTATCGAGATACAGGGCGGTGAGGTCAGGGATGACGGGTTAGGGGATCGGTTGGGGAGCATGTGACCTTGCCAGCATCGTAATCCGGATGCACAATCCGAACGGGAAACACACTACTACAGGGGACGTGAAATGAACGCACGATGGATTCCTTCGAAGCGATTGAACACGAACTGGCCGTTTCCGCCAGGTCGCTCGGCCAGTACCTGGAGACGCAACTCCAGATTGCCCGCACTGTCGACCCGCTTGAAAAGCTGATCGGTGATGACGGCGAGATATGGGACGAAATCGGGGTCAGCGCGTCCGAAGAGGAGACCTGTGCTCCGTACCGGAACGAGAACGAACTGGCGAACATCCGCAAGGTGTGCCGGGCGTTGTCGCGGGAGCATCCGTTCGCGATCTGCGGGCATGAGAATCGGATCAGCTACACGATCGGCGAAGGGCATACCTACACCGCCGTGCGGAAGGCTGACGAGGACTTGTCAGACGATGAACTGCACCGCGTACAGATGGTTGTCGACCAATTTGTCAAGGTCAACAAATGGCACGGCCGACAACAGGAAAACCTGCTGCGGCGTGACCGTGACGGCGAGACCATCCTGCGGAAGTTTCCCGGCGAGGATGGCATCATCCGAGTGCGGTACGTCGAACCGAACGCATTGTTTTGTCCCGATCACCTCAGCGAGCGGCCGGAGTGCTCCTTCGGCATCGAGACGGACCCGGATGACCTCGAGACGGTCCTCTTCTACTGGGTCAACGAGCAGCCGATTGAGGCGTCAGAAATCCAGCATCGGCGGCGTGGCCTGGACTCGTCCTGCAAACGCGGCATTCCGATCTTCTGGGCGGTCAGGCACAACCTCAAACGGGCACTCAAGATTCTGCGGAACGGTTCGAGCGTCACGGAACTTCAGACGGCGATCGGCATGATCAGAAAGTTTGTCAACGCGACAGGGGCAACGGTCCAGGCATGGGCGAACACGAACGCGAACATCAAACAGACGAGCGACCAGCCGGGGTTCGGTGCGAACGGTACGTCAAGCCGGCTGCATCAGCGGTACGGGCCGGGCACCATTCTCAACGTACCGACGTCGCAGGAGTACGAGTTCCCGGCAATGGGCGTCGACCCGTCGCGATACATCGACAGCCTTCAGGCGGAGCTGCGTGCTGTGGCTGCCCGGCTGGTGATGCCGGAGTTTATGTTCACGGCGAAGAGCGACGATCAGAATCGGGCGGCGGCGTTCGCGGCGGAAGGTCCGTCGGTGAAGATGTTCCTTCGTCTGCAATGGTCGGAAATCGAAGCGGACCTTGAACTGTTCGAGGAGCAGCTCGATTACGCGGTTCAGTCACGGCTGATCAGCGAGCGGGCACGTGAAGCGGTCGAGATTCAGGTGCAGCCGCCGACGGTGGCGACACGCAACCGGAAGGAAGATGCGGAAGTCAGGGCAATGGACATGGCGGCTGGCATCCTGTCGGTTCAGACTGCGACGGGCGAGGCCGGGTACGACTACGAACAGGAGCAGGCCAACATCGAGGCACACGACGAGCGGAACGGTATCTTGCCGGGCGTGGTGCCCGCACCACCGCTCCCGATGGCCGACGACGAAGGGGATGAGGATGACGATGACGAGGACGAAAACGGATGACGTGCGGGAAGCGGCGGAGCGTCTGCTAAAGTATCCCGCGACTTTGACGTCACCCGGCAGGCAAAACGCCACTTGGGACATGGCTCTTCTGGCCGCTGCGTGGCTGCGGGAGCATCCTGCGGACGAGGACGAACCGGTAACGGATGAGTGGTTGGAGTCAGTCGGGTTTACCAATGACATAGACGGTTGCGGACGGGTGTGGGAGTCGGGAGAAGGCCTTGTGTCTCTCTATGTGATGATCGGCCTGAATTGTCTGGTCGAGTGTGCCAGCAAAGACGAAGCGGTATTCGTTCCGGAAACGGAAACCCGTGGCGACGTTCGCCGGCTGTGCTCGGCTCTGGGGATCAACCTGAAAGAAGCGAAAGGGGGCGAGTGATGCCGGAGAAACCGAAGGCAGCTTATTACGCGGTGTCCTGCGGGCACGTGCTGGCCATCATTCGAGCCTGCAATCATCACGATGCCGCGTTCATCGCCATAGCAGACGCACTGGATGGCCAGCCAGCCGCTTTGGAAGATGACGTGTTTGTCATCGGAACGTGCGGCACATTGCAAAGATTCAACATTCACAGCCTGACCGAATGCGTAGGCGGACTCAGGCGAACGGGCGATCTGAACTAAGGCAATCAGGATGCCGGACCCGATCAATGACCGCCTCACGGCACGTGTCGAGCAGCTTCAAATCGAGCGGCTGGTCCGCGTCGAGGGCATCGGCACAACGCTGGACGCCACGGTTGACGCGGCCATCGACAGCGTGCTCGGCGTGCTGGTGTCACGGCGTGAAACGAACTCACGGCGGCTGTCGATCGCGAACACGCTGCGGCAGATACCGGCCACGCTCAACGTCGTGATCGAAAGACAGTTCGTGCGGCTGGCCCGCTGGTCGCACGGCGAGTTCGTCAAGCTGTTCGTGAGTGCGGTGCCGCGTAAGTGGTTCCGGGCGATTAACCCGGCGGCGGTGCTGGTTGGCGAGGATGAAGGCGGGCAGTTCTTCGCACCGGGCATCGACGTCGATAATCGTTTGGAGCCGATCGTCGCTGAGAGGCTGTCAGATGCCGAATGGGCGGCGTGGGTTGCCGAGAACGTATTCCCGCCGCCACCGCTGGAAACCGTGCTAGAGATTGTTCATCGGCCGATGGGCGGGCTGGATTACAAGGAGCGGATCACGGCATTGTCGAAGCTGGTCGATCCTGACCGCGTGGCGAATGCTCTGGTGACCGGATATGCCGAAGGAAAGAACGTCGCTCAACTGGCGAAGGACGTCCTGCCTCACGTCGAGGGCGGCATCAAGGCGAGTGCCCGTCGGATCGCCAGGACGGAAGGCCTGCGGATTGCGAACACGATGCAGCGTGAGAGCTACAAAGACCTCGGCGACCTGATGATCGGCCTGCAGATACTCGAAACGCTCGACCAGAACACGCGGCCGCATCACGCTCTGCGTCATGGGACGATTTACTACATCAATGGGACGCCACCGATTGAGGAAGCTCCTGACCTGCCCGATGAACCCAACTGCCGTGGGTTCGACGTGCCCGTACTCCGTCCGCCCGAAGAACTGGCAAATGACCCGGTGATGGCTCCGGTGTTTCAAAACGCGGCGGGACATGCGATTCCCGACCCGGTAACGTATTCGCAGTGGTGGCAATCGGCGGACGTGGGCCGGCAGAAGATTGCAGTCGGAACCGGTCGGTACAATGCGATGGCGTCGAAGCTGGGCGGTACGCGGGAACCGGAGTGGGAAGATTTTATCGACGCGAAAGGGCGTCGGCTGAAGGTGGCGGAACTCAAGGGTGAGACGGTCGAGGAGCGTGAGGCCAGGCGGCAGGAAGTGTTTGCCGCGATGGCCGAGCGGGTGCGGCTTTTGCAGAGGGTGCAATGATGGCAGACATCCCGGTTCAGATTCGATGGATCTTTCAGCATGACACGCCGGAAGTCATGGCGATTGAAGAGGCATCGTTTCCGCATCCCTGGACGGAAGCGGAGATGGTCGGCGTACTGAAACAGCGTTTTGCGATCGGCATGGTGGCGGAACAGCCGGGCGGCGGGCCGGTGCTCGGCTACATGATTTACATCCTGCAGCCGACGTCGCTGGAAGTGATCAACTTCGCGGTCGCTCCTGACCTGCGACGGCGTGGCATCGGACGGCAGTTGATCAAGCGGCTGACGGACAAACTAAGCAGCCAGCGACGTGACCGCATCTGGTTCGAGACGAGCGAGCGGAACCTCACGGGTCAGTTGTTTCTGCGGTCGCAGGGGTTCAAGTGCGTTAGCGTTCTGAACAACGCCTATGAGGGCTGCGACGATGCCGCGTATGTTTTCGAGTATCTGGTTCGAGCCGGTCAACTGGTCGAGGTGTGAACAATGGCAGAAGCGACCTACGATCCGACACCGGAAGAGATCGCAGCGTGGGAGGTGCGATTGCGTGCCGAGCGTGAGGTCAAGCGACAGCAGAAGCTGGACGCCTCTGACCCGATCGAGAAACGCGGTTATACGGTGCCGTCGCCATCGCCACGAGCAACACCGATCACGCTGCGTGTCGAGGTCAGCGATGAAGGATAACCGCCCGCGTTGGGCTGTGCGGCTGGTTGACCTGGTCGAGTGGGGCTGCGTTGTCGTCGTGGCCGTCGCGGTCATCGTGTGGCTGTTCTGGCTGCCCGTGTTGGGAATCCGGTGCTGGATGGCACATTGAGAGGTGAGCCGTGAGCAAGTGGCGTGACCTCGCAGACAGCCTGCCGGGCAAAGCTCCGCCCGGTGCGAAGCGGTCGAGCCAGTGGGCGGCGGTGCGGAATGCGTTCCTCAAGGGCAAGATGTGTGCCGTGTGCGGCGGGCGGAAGTCGCTCATCGCTCACCATGAGATACCGTTTCACCTGGCACCGCATCTTGAGCTGGTCGAGTCGAATCTAATCCCGCTGTGCGAGGCGGGCCGGTACGGGATCAACTGCCATCTGTTGCTCGGGCACGTCGGCAACTACCAGCGGACGAACGTGACGGTACGTGCCGACGTGGCCTACTGGCGTCAGCGTCTGATTGATGACAGGTAGATTTCTTTTCAAATCAACTTGACGGCATCTTGCGAGTGAGTTCTAATCAAATCGACGACAGCCTGAATCGGCGTTGTCAGATTGAACTCACCCGGAGCCGTCCAGATGCCCGCTACGCCGACCCGGCCGCAGAAGCCGCAGACGGTCACGGAAACTCATACCGAGTCGCTCGCCGGCGTTGGTGCGGCCGTCGACCGTGAAGCCAGCATTATCCGTGGCGTCAAACTGATCGGCCACGATTCGAAAAACGGGCGAGCCTATCCGCCGGAAACGCTGCGGGCGGCGGTCGACCATTATCAGGGCGTCCGCGTCAACGTCGATCACCCGGCTGGCAATCCATCCGCTCCGCGTTCTGTCGCCGAGCGAATCGGAATGATTCAGAACGCCCGCTACGTCGAAGGTCGCGGCATCTTCGGCGACTTCCGCTTCAATCCCAAGCACACGCTCACCGAGCAAGTGTTGTGGGATGCTGAGAATAACCCGGCGGCTGTCGGGTTCTCGCACAACGCCACGCTGAGCATCGGCCCGAAACGGAATGGCCGGGCAGTGGTCGAGGCGATTGTCGGCGTGCGATCCGTGGACCTCGTGGCCGACCCGGCGACGACGGCCAGCCTATTCGAACACGACGCCAGCGATGGCGATAACCCCAAACCGGAGACTGAGGAAATGAGCCTCAAAGACCTGACCGTTGAATCGCTGCGAAAAGAACGGCCTGACCTCGTGGCCGCCCTGGAACACGAATCCGGCGAAGCGTCCGAACTCGAAACGCTCCGCACGGAACTCGAACAGCTCAAGGCTGACAAAGCGGCCCGCGAACTGGCGGACACGATCGAAGCCGAACTGACCGAAGCGAAGCTCGACCCGAAAAACGAGAAGCACGTCAGCAAGGCGTTTCGTCGCGTGCTCGAATCCTGCACGGACAAAACCGAGCGGGAGGAACTGATCGCAGACCGGGCGGAACTCTGTCTGGTCGAATCCGACGGCGACGCTGACCAGCCGAAGCCAGCCGGAAAGAAACCGGTCACGACTCCCGCGACCGAAGCGGTCGGCGGACCTGTTGACCTCAAAGAATTCGCACGGGCACTTCGCCGACGCTGAACATACCGCCGCACAGGCGATTTGATAATCAACTCAACTCCCACACGGGGAACAAGTCATGAAAGCTCTGAACGCCTCACAGGCAGTCAGCAACGCCCGGTTGCAATTCGAACTGGTGGAGCACTTCGCGTCCTACACCGATACTCAGCTTTGGACGAAAACCGACGCCGACGTCGGTGCCAGCGTGGCCATCGACGCGGACGGCGTTGGCGGTCTGATGCTCCTGACGACCGGAGCGACGGACAATAACGAGGCTTACCTCGAAACGACGAACGAACTGTTCGACGTGCTCGCCGATCGCCCGATCAACTTCGCGGCGGCAATCAGCTACACCGAAGCGAACACGGACGACGCGAACGTTCTGGTCGGCCTGATGGATGCTCCGGGTGCCGATTCGCTGGTCGATGACGGAGCCGGCCCGAAGTCGAGCTACTCCGGCATCGTGTTTTTCAAGGTCGATGGCGGCACGGTGTGGAACTTCGAAACCAGCGTCGCCGGTACGCAGACGACCACGGCTACGGACGTGACCGCTGGCGGTGCTCAGTTGCTGGAGTTCGACGTCATTCCGATCAGCAGCACGGTCGCCGAGTGCATCCCGAAGATTGATGGACAGCAGTGCCGGGACGCGAACGGCGATCTGATTCGCCACTCGCTGACCTACACGTCAGTCACGGAAATGGCGGTTGTCGTCGGCGTCAAGGCCGGCGGTGCGAACAGCGAAGTGCTGACCCTGAAGATGGTCGCGGCGACTCAGAAATACTGATCACCGCTTGAGTCATAAGTCATTCGCCAACGGCGACACACAATCACGGAAGGAAATAAGATGGCCACAATCCTGAACGGCCGCGAAATCCGCAACCTCGCGAAAGCGAAGGGCACCACGGCTGCCGTTGAAGCGGTGACCGATCTGCTGGAAATGGGCCGCAACGGTGAACCGGGCGGAGTGCGTCCGGACGAATTCTCACTGCGTGACCTGTTTGTCAACACGGTGCAGGACGGGTACGAAGCACTCCAGATGCTCGACCCGCGATACGAAATCGAGACGACCGAAGCGGTGGACAGTTCGTTCTTCTCGAAGATCACCGGACAGATTGTCTACAGCAGAATCCACGAAGCCTACATGAACGAGGGCTTCGTTTTCTCGCGTCTGATTCCGAACGTGCCGACGCCGTTTCTGGACGGTGAGAAGATTCCCGGCATGACCCGGATCGGTGACGAAGCTGAGACGGTTGGCGAAGGTCAGCAGTACCCGGAAGCGGGGTTCAGCGACATCTACACCGAGACGCCGCGAACGGACAAACGCGGTCTGATCGTCAGCGTGACCCGCGAAGCCATCTTCAGCGACCGCACGGGCCTGATTCTGCGTCGTGCGTCGGAAGTCGGCGAGTGGCTCGGACTGAACAAGGAAAAACGGCTGGTCGATATCGCGATCGGTGCGACCAACAACTACAAGCGGAACGGCACGGCATCGAACACGTATCAGACGGCGACGCCGTGGATCAACGATCAGTCGAACGCTCTGACCGACTGGGAAGAAATCGAAGCGTCCTGGCTGTTGCTCCGCGAGATGACCGACCCGGATACCGGTGAACCGATCATGATCACCGGAAATGATATCGTCGTCGGACCGGCCAAAGCGGCCACGCTGTCACGCATCCTGAGTGCTACGCAGATTCGCAACATTCAGGGAGCGAACGAAACCATCAGCGGCAACATCGTGGCCCGGTTCCTCGGCAACACGCGGGCATCGGATTCGCAACTGATGACCGCCCGCGTCGAAAGCGAACTGAGCGTGTCTGCGGCGAACTCGAAACTGTACTGGCTGCACGGCGACTTCTCGAAGGCCTTCGCCTACATGGAAGCCTTCCCGCTGACGACGACGCAGGCACCGGCGAACGCGACACTCGCCTTCGACCGCGACATCGTGGCCCGTTACAAGGCCAGCGAACGCGGCGTGGCGACTGTTCTCGATCCCCGCTACGTGGTGCGGAACAAGAACTAAATTCTGGCAACTTCCCGACCGCCGCCGCTGTCGCTTACCCCTGGCGGCAGCGGCGGTTTTTTTGTGACGATTGCGAGGCATACCGATGGCGAGAAAACGAACAGTCAAACCGGCAGCGACGGCAGCGACGACGGCCACGGTGGACGTCACGGAAGTGGCACCGGAGCCGGCGGAGATTGTTGCCGAGCGGGCACCGAAGCCGGTCGAGACAAACACAGCGGAGCCGGTGCAGTACATGGCGTGCTGTGCGGCGTTGGGCGGTAAGCCGGTGGCCGTGAGCGGCACGAACGAAGCGGAAGCGGAAGCGGCTTATCGTGAGCTGGTGGCCGGGCTGGACCCGGAAGCGGTTGTCTCTGTTTCGAAGGCGTAAACCATGCCGACTGATCTGGCACAGGTGCAGACGATCAAAACTCAGACGCTGGCTCGGATTGTCGAGATCACGGCTGAGCAGAAACCGTCGTACAACATCGACGGCCAGCAGGTGTCATGGGGCACATATCTCAAGCAGCTACAGGACACCGTCGCCTGGTGTGACGACCAGCTAAACGCCGAAGACCCGTTTGAAATCCACGTGCAGGCTTATACATGACACTCGCTCTTGCCATCGCTGATGACCTCGATGTATTCGACGGACTCGCCGCTGCGACGCTCACGCATCGTGCGGACAGTTCGAGCGATAACGTCACGGGCGTGAAGCGGTCGATCAGCACGCGGGAAGCGGCGGACAGCGACGGCAAGTACACGACGGACGATGTTCGGTTCCATTTCAAAACGAATGAAGTTTCAGCGGACCCGCTGCCGGGTGACACGATCACGGACGCCAGCGGGGTAGTCTGGACGATCCTCGCCGTCCAGCGGGACACGCTCTCGACCCGCTGGCGTCTGATTTCAAGGCGGCTGGATATTGTCGATGAAGCGTCAACGCTGATCACGATTCAGGAAGCGACCTGGACGAAATCGACGGGCGGGGCACAAGTGGCATCGTGGGACAACTGGAAAACGAACGTGCGGGCGAAGGTGCAGCGGCTGTCTGCCGACGAAGCGACCGACGATAACCAGCGACAGGTCAAGGCTCAGTTCGTCGTGATCTGCGAGGTGCAGAATCTGGTCGGCAAGTCGCATCGAATTATCGACGCGGACGGCGTGACGTATCGGATCAAGGGCTACCGGCAGACGGATCGGATTGACTCCCTCTACGAAATTCTTGTGGAGGTGTGGTGATGGCGATCGTGTTCAAGCTGCGAGATAAAGAGCTGGTGAAGGCACTTGAGCGGATGACCGCGAACGGGTTGTCGGCCGGTACGCAGTATTACCACACGCAACTCAAGCTGGCGGTCAGCGTGTCGAATCCGGGACAGAAGGTGAAGGTCAAGCGACGCAGGAAGGGTGGAAACAAGCGGACGCGGACGATCTATCCCAGCCCGTCGAAGCCCGGCGAGCCACCGCGAACACGGACCACGTTCGGACGCTCTCAGATTAAGCGTGAGATTGACCGCAAGAATCTGGCGGCCCGCGTCGGCATCACTGAGGCGGGAATTTACATGGCGTACCTCGACCTCGGCACGAAGCACATCGCCCGGCGTCCGTTCTTCATGAGCACGCTGACAAAACACAAGAGCATCATCGCACGCCTCTTCACTTCCGGGGGGCCGCGAATATGACAGTCGGCAGCCCGGAAGCTCTGTTCCACACGTGGTACGCGGGCAAGGCGAGCCTGACCGCACTGGTGAGCGATGCGTCTGTATTCACGGGCGATGTGCAGGACCAGACGCAGGCACGTCCGTACGTCACGATCATGATCAGCGGGGCACCGAGCGAACATCGAAGCAGCGGTGAGTTTGTCGAGCATTCCGAACTCGCCGTCGACTGGTTCGGCGATTCGTGGCAGGACGGCAAGGCGTTCATGGATGAACTCAAAAAGCAACTTCACAACACGGCGATCAGCGACACGGGCATTGACTGCCGCTGCGTGCGGCTGACATTGAATGAATACATGCAGGAGCCGGACGAGGTCTGGCACTTTCTGCAGGTGTATGAACTGGATCACGAGGCCTCTTAACCGGAGACGATAAGCGATGGCGAAAACACTGAGCGGCAAAAATGGCAAGGTCCAGACCGGGGCGACACCGGTGGACGTCGATGATATCGCCAACTGGACGATCAGCATCGGCTACGAAATCACGGCGTACGGTTCGAGCACGACGGCAGGCCATAAAAAGCGGACCGTTGGCACGGGCGACACGACCGGCACGATCAAAGTCTGGCAGCAGGATGACGTGGCCATCGGCCTGACGGTCGGTGCGGAACTCGCCGTGGTGCTGGACCTCGATGGCACGAATACGAACAAGTACACGGGCTCAATCGTCATCGAGAAGTTCGACGGCTTTGAGGTCAACATGGATGGCGGTGATGGAGTGTTCGCGAATTACACCTGGGGTGCTGACGGCAAGCTGACGGCAGCCGGCACCGCTCCGCCGCTGACGTAAGTTTGTCGGAAGTCACTTCCAGCCCGGCGGCGATTCGCTCCTGTCGCCGTCGGGTTTTTTCATCAACGCCTGACTGCGAGGAAACACGATGGCAGACGGACTCGATAAGTTAATCGGAGATCGGGTGGTCACGCTGACGCTCAATGGTCGCGAATACCGTATCAGCACGGCGGTACTCGCCGATCATGCCGAGAAGGAATCGCACATTCACAGCCTGCGTCCGCCGCTTCGCGATCTGTTGCGGCAGATTCCCGTCGACCTCGATGCACGGGTGATGCAGGGGTTGCAGGAATCGGTGCTCAAAGTGGCCAGCCGTCCGGCGTTTATCTCGCAGGACGAAGAAATGGAGTTCGACGCCTCGCTGCATGGCGTTGCCTGGCGGCTGTGGCGTGGGATGCGTGACCACCACGAAGAGTTCGGGTTGATCACGAACGGGCAGCCGGTCGAGTACCGGGCACCGAACGGGCGGGCGTATTCGATGACGCCTGCCGATGGGGTGCAGGCCATGCTCGACTTCATGGAGCGGATCGGCAACGAGAAGCTGACGGAGTTGCAGGCGGCTGTCGATGAGGCGGAAGAGAAGGACATTCTGGGAAACTCATCTGGCTCGGCGAAGAAACCAGCGACCCGCCGGGCACGTACCACCGCATCCCGTGGGCACAAATCCTCAGAGGACTCAGTGAAAAGTACGGATGGACATGGGACGAAATCGGACGAATGACAAAGTACCGGGCACTGGTGGCGTCGGGTGCCATCTGCCCGGAAGACGGTTCGAAATTGAAACTGACACCAGAACAGTCTGAGGCGTGGCTCAGGCACAAACGAAGGGAACGCGAACGGAATGGCGTTCAAGCTCGCTGAGGCGTTTGTTGAGTTCAAGCAACGCGGCCTGACCGGCGTGACGGCTGGGATTGCCCGTATTGGCTCGTCAATGCGAACAGCGGCAGCACTCGCCGGCAGCCTGCAATCGAAGCTCGCACTGCTCGGAACGGGCGTCACGTTCGTGGCGAGCATCCGGGCGGCGAATGAGCAAATCAAAGCGGAGCGGAAGCTGGCTGCCGTCCTGCGGGCCACTGGCGGAGCAGCGGGATTCTCGGCGGCAGAGATCGAAAAGCTCGCCAGTCAGCGACAGAAGCTCACCAACTTCGGCGATGAAGCGACGATCTCAGCGGCGGCGATGCTGGCCACATTCAAGGACATTCGCGGCGAGGTGTTTACCGATGCTCTGGTTGCCGCTCAGGATTTGTCTGCGGTCATGGATCAGGATCTGAAGTCGTCGATCGTCCAGATTGGCAAAGCACTGAATGACCCTATACGCGGCGTGACGGCATTGCAGCGGGTCGGCGTGTCATTCACGGCCAGCCAGAAGGACACGATTAAAAGCCTGGCGGAAGTCGGGAATCTGGCGGGTGCTCAAGCCATCATAATGAAGGAACTTCAAAGCGAGTTCGGCGGTGCGGCTGAGGGCATGGCGGACTCGATCGTACAGTTCGGCAACACGTTCGGCGACGTGATGGAGAATGTCGGCTTTGCCATGCGTCCGATTGTCGGCGAGTTTGCGACGGCGTTCTCGGAGCTGATATTCGGGCCGATGGCAGACAGCCGGAAGGCGTTCACGTCATGGGGCGAGTCGGTTGCCGAAAGCATCGGCCCGGCCGTGCGTCGATTCGCGGGCGGCGTGCGTGACCTGTGGCGGCAGGTGCAGCCGATTCTGTTGGAACTTGGCGGACTGTTCACCGAAGTCGGCGGTCTGGTTGTCGGCGTATTCGGTGCGGCGTTCGGCGGCATTGCCGGCCCGGCCACAACGGCGGTCGGCGTTATCCGGATGTTCCGCGAAGCCGTCGCGGCGATGGCTCCTGTGATTGTTGATACGGTCGGCACGCTGGCGGACTTCCTCGGAGCGGTCACGCCGATTGCGGTGCCGCTGCTGGCACTGGTTGCGGGAGCGAAACTGGCGGCCGGTGCGTTCGGGTTACTGGCGGCAGCAAGCAAGGTTGTCCCAGCGGCGATGATGGCCACGAAGGCAGCGATACTCGGATTGCGTGCGGCGTTGCTGACGATTCCGCCTGCGGCTGCGTTGGCTCGCCTTGCTCTGATCGGTCTGCGGGGGGCAATCATTACTACCGGATTCGGCGTGCTGATTGTCGGGCTGGGAATGCTCATCAAGGCGATGACCGAATCTGAAAAGGTTATGGCGTCGCTCGGCAAGCTCGGCTCCGCGTCGATGCAGTTGCTGGCCGATGTGTTCCGCCTGATTGTTCAGCTTGGCGGCAAGGTCGGCGGCGTGATAGGCGACATCTTCAAGTCGATGACCGGCGGCGAGGACGCGGTCGCGGGCGTGATTGACGGGCTGACCGATATGGTCGATCTGCTTGGCGTTCTGGTCACGAATTGGGATACGACGTGGCAATTGATCGTGCTGGAAACCGAGCGGGCGATGGATGGCATCGTCGATGCAATCAACAGTATTCCCGACAAGATCAACGACATGAAGCCGGCCATCCGCAAAGCACTCGGGCTGCCGGAACTTGAGGAAGCGAGGATCGTCACCGACTTCAGCAAGGTGACACCAGCGGCTGAGACAATCGAACGGGTGGCCGGCAGTCGCGACCCGAACGAGCCGCAGATTGTGCCGATGCTTGCTCCCGAGTCACCGGCAGCGGCCCGCGATTCGAAGATTGACGCACTGCGGAAAACGCTCGCCGAAGCGTTCGTGGCTCGGAAAACCGAACGGGCGGAAGCCGAGAAGGCGAAGGAAGCGGACGCGACGCCGGAAGCGAAGCCGGGGGCACCGGGAGCGACGCCGGAAGCGGGTCCGAATCAGAAGGACATCGAAGTTCAAGTGCATCCGACGCAGCCGAAAGAGGAAGCCGAGAAGAAAGACAAACACGACAAGGGGGCGGACGTTTTGGACTTTGCAGAACTCAGCCGCAAGGTGCAGACGACCAGCCCGCAGGTCGAAGAACAGAAGAAAACGAACGTCGTACTGAACAGCATTCTCAAGACCGTCCAGGCGTTCGGCGGTTCGACAGCCGCGAACGTGACGGCTCAGGGGCTGGCTGGCGGATTGCCGGGTCTGATTGCCGGTCTGGCATCGCCAGCGGTAAACGCGGCTGGCGGCAAGGAAGGCGTAGTATCGCTCGGGGCGTCCGCACTGGCGGCGATTGGCAATCTTGCCGGGCTGTCTGAGAAGACGCAACCGCTGCCGGGTGCCGAGAAGTTTCAATCGGAGACGGTGGCTCAAAACATCGCCAGGCAGACGGCACTCTGGGAACAGGCGAAGGAACGGAACGCGGCAAACAAAGTCACGCCGCGAACGGTTGTCGACATCATCCAGCCGCCCGCTCCGC
>JAAOEI010000471.1_pt1 | contig 15604 bp, 15 predicted proteins | sample 7059261 | NCBI WGS metagenome assembly JAAOEI01 (sample SAMN14008812, study PRJNA610033) | viral metagenome | isolation source: viral particles filtered from seawater | place: China: Hangzhou Bay, Yangshan Deep Water Harbour | collected 2017-10-31
GGGCCCACTGTTAGATTCCAATAGGTAGGGATCGGGAGAGTTTGGTGGGAATAGATAAGCCGCCAATTGGTAGGGATGGTCTGGCGAAGGTTCGTAGCCCCAGGACCAGTGAGCTGAGCAAGGCGAAGCCGCTGGAGGATGGGGATGTACCGGAGGACCTGAGCAGGGCTGACAAGATCCAATGGGACTCTCAGGGGGATGTTCCGAAGGGGGAGCTGCGTAAGAAGCGGACCCAGTTCAAGAAGGGGAACACCGCTGCGAAGGGGCGGAAGCCCGCTGCGGCGAACCTCGGCATTCCGATGAAGTACATCGACACTGCCGACGTCCGGTACCGCCGGTTCATCCGGAACGCGTCCTACTACCGGAAGGCACGCTGCCGAGAGCTATCGCAGGTGCACGGGTTCCTGTCGGCAGGCGCCACCAACCTTGTAGCCTCCGCGAGCCTCTCCATGGCCGTGTCGCGGTACACCTACACGCTGTCGATGGAGGAGACTGACCGCAAGGAGGCTGCGAAGCTCATCACCCTTGCGAGCAAGCTGGCGAATGATGCCAAGCAGCTCGAGCTAGCTGCGTGGGAACTCGCGAGCCGGGAGGCTGAGGCCATCCGTGCGATGAAGAAGGAAGAGGAGACTCCAGTATGGTTGGTGCGAAGTGAGCCGGGGGTCGATCCTGGCGACGAGGGATGACCTGGCCAGGCTGGCTAGGCAGATTCGGAAACTGAAGGAGGCCCTCCGTAAGGTGGAGGCTGAGATGGGCGGGCTAAGGAATTCCGTCCAGGGAGAACGTGAGGAGTAATGGGAGCCATCTGTATCTCAGTGCCATGCTACGGCGGGCAGATTATGATGCGGTGCGCCCGGTCCCTGTTGGCTACGGCCATCATGGGCAAGGAGCACAACATCAACGTCAAGTTCCACTTTATGGAGGGTGAGAGCCTCATCCAGCGAGCTCGCAACCAGGCCGTGCACACGTTCCTGAAGGAGTCTGAGCCCGGCGATAAGATGCTGTTCGTTGATGCCGACCTGGAGTTCGACCCCCAGTGGGTGTTCCTCCTGGACCAGCTGGACAGGGATGTGGTGGGCATGGCCTACCCCCGCAAGCGTCTCGAGTGGGACGATATGAAGAACAGCGACGACCCCCAGAAGGATGGGGCATCCTACTTCATTCAGCCGGAGCCGGGCATGGGCGAGAAGGTGCGGATCGAGGGGGGGTGCATCCCCGTCCGCTGGCTTGGCACCGGGTTCATGATGATGAAGTACGAGGTCCTGGAGAGCATGTGTGTCGAGTATCCCGAGAGCGCCCACGTGTCCGACACGTATGGGAGTCAGGGGGAGTGTGTGCACGCGCTGTTCGACTGTGGGATTGACCCCAAGGATGGTATTTACTTGTCCGAGGACTACTACTTCTGCAAGCGTTGGCAGGAGATGGGTGGCCGCATCTGGCTGGCACTGCACGGCAGCCCGAGCCACATCGGCAGCCACGTCTACAAGGGCAATCTCGAGAAGCTGGTTACGCCAGTCGCGGGGGATAACTGATGGCCGTACACACACTCATTGTTGCCGCCAATACGCACGAGCGGATGATGGGGGCCCACCACGTGTCTAGTCGCCTAGACAGTCTGGGCATCCCCCACAGCATGTACGTGGACTGCGAGCTCAAGGGGGCCTCTCAGGCGTGGCTCTCCGCCCTTGACGAGGTGCTGCCCACTATCGAGCCCCTGGACTACTTGTGCATCCTTCCGGATGACGCCGAGCTCTCCGACAGCTTCAGCTCGCACGCTTTCGCCTCTCTGCTGGGGGAGAGGGGCAACATGTTCGGTGACCTCCAGGCCAACCACCCTGGGGCCCACATCGCCCTGGAGGGTGGATACGGCTGGTACACGTCGCCTGACGGGTTCACGGCTTTCGGCGGCACCGCTCGAGCCTTTCACTGGAAGTCCTTCGCTGAGTGGTACCGAAAGAGGGCTCCTCAGCTGAAGTTCGACGAGGCGGTGAACGTGTACGCCCAACTGAACAAGTCGCAGATCCTAAAGCCCGCCATGAGTAAGGTGGAGCACCGCTTGGAATTCAAGAGCTTGGAGGGGAACGACTACCAGAACAGCGAACCCATTGTTCGCCGCTCTGCGCACTTCGATCCCAAGGCGCCATGGGGCTCCGACGAAGTGGTCCACATGGGCCGCTCGTACAAGGCAAACCACTGGAGGTTCCTGTGGCTACTGACTCCCGAGCAAAGAAGGCAAACACAGTACGTAAGAGCCGCCTACCGCGTGCACAGAGACTTGCCGCCGAAAACTATCTCGCCGGCATCATCGATGGAGAAGGCCACGCCGCTAGAGATGGAGGCTGCCAGATAGAGGTGATTGAGGAGGAGTTCTTCACCAGGATTGTGGAGGTGTGCGTCGGACTGGAGCTGAAGCACTCCACTAGCGCCAAGCTCAGGACGGTGAAGGGAAGAACATACACCCGCTACAGGGTGTACATTAGGAAGGGGGAGCTGAAGCGAGTGGCCCCACTCCTTGCCTCCTCCAGAAAGCGAGAGCGTCTACTTGGGAAGGTGGAGAGATAGGGTCATTGCCGCAACCCTCCTCAGCAATGTGGACCTGGACAAGGAACTTTGCGACAGATGCTTTGAAGACTTATCGGAACTTATGCTGCGCGACACCAGGACAAGGGTCTGTCGGTCCTGCGTGCGGCCTTATGAAAGCGAATATCAGTGGATGCAGGTGAAGAGAAGCCGGGCGCTCGAGAAAGCGCTCCTGACACTACTGGAGTGGGGAAGGGAAGGGTAGACCTTGAAGGTCTTGGACTTGTCATCGTACCGGCAGAGCCGGTGCACCGGAACTACATTATCAGTACGTGGGTCATGTCAGCCTCTGACGCAGTGGCTAAGCGTGGGGCCAAGCGTTCGGTTTGCCGCTCTGAGGAAGACTCTCTGGCCAAGAGGGCACTTGCGAGCTCTGGGGTGTTTGTACTGGCAGACGCCACCGACACGGCAGTTGTCCACGGATGGATTGCTGGTCACCGGGGTCTACTCCAGTGGGGTTACCTACCTCCGCCGATTAGGAAGCGGGGAATATTCCGTACGATGGTGCGGAGAGTTTGCGGAAAAGACGTCCAGTACACCAGACGCCCAAGGGGGTACCGTGTGCCGGGCTATTGGGTCTACAACCCATATCGAATCGGGGAGTGATGAGTAGAGCGGTAAAGATTCTGAAGCTTGTCGGTGCGGAATACGCGCCGGATTACATTGGTGGACGTGACACACTTATCCCCGGGGAGTTCTCCGTTGTAGCGGTGAAGCTGTGTGACGGCCATGTTGACGTGAAGTATCGACGGAGGACCGGGTTCAATGACGGTCGTCCGGTTTATGCAGAGAAGTACCTTACTTTCCCACTCACATCCGTGAAGTGGTTGGAGCTCGAGACTTATGAGGAAGACGGGTGTACTGAACGCCACGAACCGCAGCCTGTGGCTACCCCAAAGCGCCGTACGAAACCGTAACTGGCCGGTCTGCATGACATGCGGCCGGGACGTGGATGCGGTCAACATCGTCGGAGACGGGACCAATAGCTACGACAACCGGTACGTGGACGTGATGGCCAAGTGCCATGGGGCTGAGGACGTGCTGCGCGTTCAGTTTGAGAGCGCCCACCCCACGCCGTCCGACCTTCAGCACGCGCTGAGGGTGGCCGTGTTCTTCGACCCCGAGCACGCTGACGCTGGGTTCTCCGCTGGTGGCATCTGAGCCCCAGTACATATCGTTTGCGGACTTCTGCTTGAAGGTCCTCAACATCAAGCTAACTCCGGCTCAGGAGGTGTTGGCCAGGTGCGCCTTTGGGTCCGAGGACCCGGAGGGGCTCGAGCCGGGCCTCCAGAAGCTTGCGTCGGATATCTTCGGAGGTGTGGAGCGCTTCCCGGAGGAAGCTCGAGATTGGGTCACCCTGACCTTGGGACGAGGCTCCGGCAAGACCACCCTTTCAGCAGCCTTCGCCCTGTATCGCGTACTTACTGCGGATGTGAGCGCGTGCAAATTCGGCTCTGTGCCGCTCTTTCCTTTGCTTAGCTTCGATAAAGACATGGCCTCTGTGGCCCTCGCAGCAGTCCGCTCGTTCATTGAAGAGGCGAAGCTGACGAGTATGATGCAGAAGGACCGCGGTGATGAGATTCGGCTCCGTAGGCCAGACGGCGTTCTCGTTGGCATCAAGGTGTTTGCGCCTCGCAAGGGTGGTAAGGGTGCTCGTGGCCGTGACCTTGTGGGAGCGCTGGTGGATGAGGCGCAGTTCCTCAACCCGTCGGACGACGGGCAATACGCCATCAACGACCGAGATGTCATCAACGCCCTGCCGTCCAGAATGCTGCCGGGGTCGAAGTTCGTCCTGATCAGCACGCCGTGGCCCACTGCTGTGCCGACTGTCATGCGTGAGATGCATCAGCAGAACTTCGGCGACCCAAAGGTTGCGGTGAGCGCATTCGCCACTACGTTGCAGATGAGGGGTGATGATCCGCACATTAGGAAGATTGTTGAGCGAGAGTTTGAACGTGACCCTGAAGCTGCACGCCGGGAGCTTGAGTGTGACGATTCGTCTTTCGCCGCAGGATCGTTCTTTGACTCAGGAGCCATTGCTGAGGCTACGAAAGAGGAATTCCCTATACCGCGCAACAGGCTATGGGCCTGTGCGATCGGAGTCGACCTCGCTTTTCGTAGAGACAGCACTGCGATTGTGGCGGTCCAGTGGGATGGCAGCACCTACATCACCTCCTACATTGAGGAACTGGTTCCGAGCCGAGATAATCCGCTTCGGCCGTCGGAAGTCTTCGACCGAATAAAGAAGGTCTGCGATATGTACCAGTGTGGCTTCGTCATCACTGACGGCCACTACCGGGAGGCCCTGCATGAGCACCTGTCCAAGCATAAGGTTGGCATCGTCAACGCCCCGGAGGGCCTCCTCGGCAAGGAGGAGGCGTACATCCGAGCTCGTTCTGTGCTACATGAGCGAAAGGTGCAGATTCCACGTAACGAGCGCTTCGCTTTCCAGCTGAAGACAATCAGCGCCAGACCCACTGCTGGCGGCCACATCAGCATCAAGGCCCCCCGCAAGGCAGGGACGGGCCATGGCGATATGGTCTCCGCCTGGGTGAATGCGCTACATTACCTCACATACGCCAAAACTGGCAAGGGTGAGGATATTCGGCTTAGGCCCGGTGACCCCGGGTACCACACATGGCTCCACAAGCGGGAGATGGACGCCATGGAGGAGGCCGAAGACAAGTATCTTACGCGTGAAGACGCGCGTCTTAGCAAGGAGAATAGAAGGTCATGGCGAAGAAGCCTGCGGACGCGCTGAAGAACCTGGTCAATGGGATTGCGAAGTGGCACCAGCTGCCGCTGAAGGGCGGCGGAGACGCGCCCCCTCCCCATGAAGTCATCAACAGCATGTTTGAGAGCGTGCAGAACAACCAGGAGGACCGGTACGACGCATACCGCGAGCTCTGGCAGCACTACGGCGCCGACTGCTCCATGTATGGCGGCTCCGTAGACTCGTTCCGCCTCACCTACGGCGAGGACCTGGAGGCCAATGAGGCTGCTAACGCTGTGGAGACTCTTCACGCCTCAGTCTTCAAGAACCGCGTCGTCCCCACATTCTGCTCCATTGACGCGGACTACGAGACTTTTGAGCAGACGAAGAAGGTCAACCGCTTTATTGAGGGGGTGTGGGAGGACTGTGCCGTCCACCGTTCCGCTGTTCCTGAGGCAGGACTCGAGACGATCGTATGTGGGACCGGCCTGTTTGAGGTCGCGCACCAGCTCTGTGAGGATGGTGAGGCCCGTATCACCGTTACATCCCCTACGGTGCAGGACTTCTTCGTAGACCCCCTGGAGGCTCGCGACAATAACCCAATGACGATTTGGCGAGTAAAACTCGTTGACCGTTGGCAGCTGTTGGACGAATTTGGGGTCGAAAGCGACGACCTCTATGGCAGCGTTGAAGACCGGCGCAAGGCCATCCTGGAGGCCACCAGCGCCAGCGGTAACAAGTACTCGTATGCGCTCGGCGCCCCCAGCACTACCGGGGAAGACATGCTGATGGTCAAGGAGTGCTGGCGGAAATACGGGCGCCACGCCATCGTCCTTGATAATCAGACTCTCGTATACGAGAGCTGGGAGCGTGATTGGCCGATTGTGGATATGAAACTTATGCCAGTCCGTGGAGGGTTCTGGGGGCAGAGCATCCTTGGACGCATGGTGCCTCTTCAGCTCTATCTCAACGAAATCACCAGTAAGATTCGAGATGCGCATCGTCTTCTCGGGCAACCTAAGATTGTGGTGAACCCCGGTCAAGGCGTAAAGAAGCTCCAGATTGACGACACCCTTGGGGCCATCATTGAGATGGACGGCGAGCTCCGCGAGTGGAACCCGGTCCCCATCACCCCTGACGCCTACCGGGAGAGGGACAGTACGCCCCAGCGGATGCGCGACCTTATCGGCCAAAGCCAGTTCGCGGCCAGCGGTTCGGTACCCGCCCAGCTGCGTGAGGTGAGCGGCAAGGCGATTGAGAGCTGGACGGACGCCGATAGCGCTCGCAACGCCATGTTCCACCGCTACTACGAAGGGGCGATGATCAAGCTCGGGAAGGTGATTCTCGAGCACGCCGCGTGGCTCAGAGACCGGGGCTTCAAAGTCACGGTCATGGCCGAGAGCGGCAAGAGCGTGGAGGAGATCGACTTTTCTGACATCAAGGTCGACATCAAGCGTGGGCGCCTCCGCGTGTTCCCTGTCAGCCAGCTGAGCCAGACCTATACCAGCCGTATGGATGAGCTGGACCGCCTACTGGACCGCGGGGCAATCTCCATGCAGACGTACCGTCGTCTGAGCGAGAATCCGGACCTGGAGAGCCAGAACGACTTTGATGTGAGCGGGGAGGAGATTGTGATGAAGAATCTCCACCACATCTACAAGACCAAGCGTCCCATGGAGCCGCTCGAGTTCGACGACCACGACCTTATTATCCAGCTGGGCACCAAGTTCTACAACTCGGTACGTGTCCGCGGCGCGGACCCCGAGGCGCTGCTGGCCATCGAAACGTACATCACCAAGGCCCACGCCAAAAAGCCACCACCCCCGCAACCCGCAGCCCCACCGGGCGGCCCCCCACCGGAGATGGGGCCCCCGATGGGAGCGGAGGGGATGATGCCACCCCCAGGAATGCCCCCGGAAGCTATGGGAGCCCCGCCTGGACCTATGCCGCCTGAAGGAGCTCCGCCCATGGGGCCGGACGGCATGCCAATGCCACCAGGACCGCCAGTACCAGGTCTTGTTTAAACCAGGAGTAGCTTATGTCTGAGAATGCGGGCGGAGAGAGCCCTGTTGTTGATGCTTATGAAGGCAGCGCTGACGTTGCCCCCACCGGTGGAGCCGAGGAAACCTCCTCCGGGGGCCTCGCTGACGCCCTGAAGGCCGCTGAAGCGGCACTTGGGCCCGGGGAAGACGACTCTGGCGAGCCGGAGATCCCCGATCCGCCAGGTTTGGAGGAGCCAAAGGCCGAGGCGGCGCCAGAAGCGCAGGAAGAACCGGCAGAAGCGACCGAGGAGAACCTTTCCGACCTGGAAAAGGCCCTCCAGATGCGCCGTGACGAGGCCAAGGAGAAGCTGAAGGCTCGAGAAGAGCTCGATACGGCCCGCCAGGAGTTCCTGGCCGAAAAACAGCAGTTTGAGAGTGACCGGGCGGAGCTGAATGAGGCCGTAAGCACCATTCACCAGCTAAAGCAGCTGCTCCGCACCGACCCTGCGGCATTCGTCCAGCAGATTGGCATCGAACCGGAGAAGTTCGTTGCCGACCTGGCCAACCTGGGCAGCCATGAGCAGAAGTCCCGTAACGAGTTCGACGCTCTCCGCCAGGAGATTGCCGGACTGAAGGACCAGCTCACCAAGAAAGACGAATACGAAGCACAACAGCGCCAACAGGCGGAGCGCGCACGCTTCCAGCAAGTGGCTCAACAGGTAGAGTCCGACTTTGTTGCCGAGGCAAGCGGGGAGAATTACCCCACGCTCCGCCGATTCATTGATAGTGGCCGAGCCTACCTCGTTGTGGCCGAGGCCCATGACGTAGCTGAGCGATACTACCAGGCAGCTGGCAAGGCGGCATCGTATGCCGATATTGCAGAGTATCTGGAGGCGCAGTATAGTTCAGCATTGGGGCTACAGGAACAGCCTCAGACGGGGAAGCCACCCCAAGGGAAACGTGGCGCAGTCACGCTTGGCTCCATCCAGCCAGAGCGGTCACCAGGTTACGAGCCGAGCAAAGAAGATTCGGACGATGAAGCCTTGAAGAAGGCCATCGCTGCAACCCGGGCCGGTCTGAAGAGCATTAGTGCTGGGTGATGGTGCACGTGACTCCACATAACCCTTGGAGTACACACAATGGCACTTCCCGTTATTTCGGCCGTGAACGCGGCCATGAAGTATCTGTATCCGGATGGTGAGCCTCGTAAGGCTATCCAGTCCACCCGGGCGCTTCTCAGCGACCTGAAGAAAGACACCAGCTTCGGTGGTGAGTGGGCGTATGTCCCGATTCATCACGGTGATGCGCAGGGTATCGGTCGCACGATTCCCCTCGCTCAGTCTGCCGTGAGTGAGCCGGTGTTCAAGCGCTTCACGCTCACCCGTGTGAAGCACTACGCAGTCGCCCGCATTGACGGCGAGCTCATGGAGGCCGCGGCAAGCCGTGGCGCTGGCAGCCTCGTCGACATGTGGAAGGCGGTGCTTGATTCGACTCTCAACCGAGAGATGAATCACTGCGCCACCATGGTCTACGGAAACGGCTCTGGCGCCCTTGGACTCACGTCCTCCGGTGTCGACGGCACGACCGTGACGATGGATAGCGACACCAACATGAACTACTTCGACCTCGGCATGAAGCTCGGTGCAATCAGCACCAACACGACTTCTGCCACGGTTCGGAGCGGTACGGCGACCGTCACGGGCATCGACCGTCAGAACAAGACCCTCACCTTCGCTTCGGCGCCCGACACCACGATTGCTGGTCTCACCAACGGCGACTACTTCGTTTGCGATGGCGACGGTACTGCCAGCGGCACGGCCGTTGTCGTCACCGGTCTTGACGCGTACATCGAAGCCTCGCCCGGCACCCTCTTCAGCCTTGACCGCAGTGGTGACCCCACCCGTCTCGCTGGACAGGTGTTCGACTCCACCGGCTTCAGCCGGGAGGACGCTCTTGCGGAGGCCTCGGCTCTCGCGGGTGCGCAGGGCACCGGGTACCCGACCACGGCATACATGCACAACAGCGACTTCGCTGCTCTTAAGCGGTCTGTCGGTTCCAAGATTTATCTTGACCGCAACGGCTCGAGCGTCGGCAAGGGGTCGTTCTCCAGCATCGTCATCGAAGGCGAGACGGGGCCCATCACGGTCCGCGTTGACCCCTTCTGCCCGCTTGACCGGGTTTACCTGCTCAAGAAGGACGAGCTCGACCTCTACTCCCTCAACGGTGCTCCGCACCTCAAGAAGGATGACGGTCAGAACTACGCCCGCTTGGCAGCTGACGACGCCATCGAAGCCCGCTGGGCCTTCTACGGTAACCTCCGTCTGAAGAACCCTGCGCCGCAGATCAAGATCACCAACTACGGAGCCTGATAATGGCTAACTCCAGTAGCGACCCGGTCCGGGCGTTCGGACGAGACGTGGAATTCCAGGTCGGCACTGTCACTGGCAATGGCGCCAATGACGGTGTCGTCGCCACTGGAACACTCTCCATTACCTCGCTCGAGCACACGGCTACCGGCAAGTACACGCTGACGCTCAAGGAGCGTGGGAACAAGATCCTGTACGCGGGATTCAGTGTTCAGGGACCCACGGCCGCGGCGAACCACTTTCACGCGGTTCCCGTGACCATCAATCAGGCCGCTAAGACCATCACTCTTGAAGTGGCGGACTTGGACAAGTCGCTCTCGGACCTGACCACATCTCACACGCTCCATGTTCTTGTGGCTACCAGCCGCTCGGATGTGGGTTGATGAATACAATCAAGGAGAAATCTAATGCCTGCTAGTTCTGGAAAAGAGCTCTCGGATAGTGTTCTCGCCCTGTTTGCTGCGGAGGGTTCCGACGACAGCAAGGACCGGGCTAAGGACGCGTTCGTTGGCTTCAAAGCAATTGTTGCAAAGCCTGTTCGTGACGTATCGGACGGTGGCCTCACCGGCAACACTCACCTCACTGTTGACGGGTCGACTGGCGTCGGCATCCGCATCACCAGTGTGAAGGGTGCCGTCCAGGGTGGACACGTCTCGGATAACACGGACTACTGCTCCATGCAGCTCGTCTACAACAACGGCAATGGTGGATCGGACACGATCGTCGCCACGGCCAACACCACCAACAGCGGTGCTACCGCTGCCACGGATACCATCACTGAGGACCAGCCCTTCGACTTCACGTTGACGGACGCCAATGTGAACATCCCTGAAGGCAGCCACGTTCAGCTGAAGCTTCTGAAGCTCGGCTCTGGCACCAACATCAACTGCGCATCCTTCGTCATCAAGGGCGAGTGGGAGTGAGTTGACTGGTTCGGCCCCCTCTTCGGAGGGGGCTCGAGCCTTTTATTGTTGGAGGGTCCATGGCACGTACAGTCACACTAGCGACAATGCGTACGAAGGTGCGCCAAAGGGCAGATGCCGAGAACGACCCTCACGTCACCGATGCGGAGATCGATGGCCTCATCAATGACGCCTACACGTTCTTCTACGACAAGCTGATTGAAAGCTGCCCTCCGGACTACTTCCGGACAACCTACACCTTCAACACCGCTGACGGGACCGTGGCCTACGCCCTCCCCAGCGACTTCTACAAGCTTCGCCAGGTCTACTCCGTAGAAAACTCTGTGCACAACCGACCCCTGGAACAGGTGGACGAGGTCGCCCGCAGAGCCTACCGAGCCCCCGATGCCGTGAACAGCATGCGCCTGGACTACATCCCGGTGGCCTCCACACTGAGTGACGACTCCGACACCATCGACGGCATTAATGGGTGGGACGAGCTCGTGGTCCTGACTGCGGCCATCGATATCAAGAACAAGAAGGAGGACGACGCCACGCCGCTCCTCCGCAAGCAGCGGATGCTCCTGGAGCGTGTTGAGAAGATGGCCCCCAGGGACGAGGGCTCGCCACGGCACATCATCCGCCGCAGGTACCCCAGGGCCCCGTTCCGCCGGTTCGGCTACAGCGCCACGGACTCCTCCACCCGGCAGGATGTGGACGGCTATACGCTTGTGGGTGGGAATATCGAGATTTACCGCTTCCACGGGACGTACATCCCGTGAGTGCTATCGTCCGTTACGATGTCGACGGAAACACCATCTCCACACGGTCTGAGCCTGTGGAGCGGGTGCGCCTCAGCGACATTGCGGAGGGAGATTTCGATTCCCTGGCCGAGGCTGTCGTCAAGCTTTCGGAGCAGATTGCCTCCCTTGCTGACCGGCTACCACCACGCGCCAAGGAATATGAGATTACTTGGGACACACTTACCGCAACTGACGTCGTCCAACTTGAGCATAACTTTGGAACCAGAGTGCGGTGGTGGGTTTGCAACTACGAAGCCTCGGCCCAGCTCATTGTCTGGGAAACCACCAACACCGACAACAACACGCTCGAGCTTTCGTTTGACAACTCTTCTAACCTTGTGACGCTGGTCTGCGTGCGCGTGGAGGCCGCGGCATGACCATCGACAAGCGAGAGAAGGTACTCGTACCCATCAACCTTGATGGCGGTATGAACGAGGCTGTTGCTGACGAGGTTGCTGGCACCAACTCCCTGAAGGTGGTGGAGAACGCGTACTACGACGTACGCGGCAAGCTCTCCAAGCGCCATGGTGTGACGTCCCTCGGCAACGGTCGCCTTGATGGCTCCAGCCGCAGCGCGGGCCGCCACATGGACACGTACCGGGACACAGTCGTCATCTTCGACGGTGAGAAGGGTGACATCTATACGCCTACAGCCAACACGTGCGTGTCGTTGCCGGCTCAGATGCTTTATGACATTGAGGCATACCCGATCGTCGGCGGATCCGGAACCCCTCAGCAGTTCCAGAGCATTCAGGTCAATGGATACATTGTCTGCGCGTACTACTACAGCGACAGCGACGATGTGGTCGGGTGCGTCCTTGACGAGACCACCCGTGAGGTGGTTGTTCAGTCCACAGGCAGCCTGTTCGGGCTTTCCGGTGTCGGGGTGTCCAACGTCATACGTTTGGCCACAGCCAACAACAATGCTCACATCATCGCATGCGACATGACTGCCGGAACGATGGATTCGGTGTACATCGACACCACTAACGCATCCACTCTAAATACAGGCTTTCAGACCGGGCTGGCCGAAACCGACTTCGACACGTCAGGGGCAAGCATTATCCGCGGCTTCGACGCCGCCAGCAATGCCACGAACTTCTTCGTAGCCTACCCGGAGAACACTGGGACCTATGTCACGGTCACGCGTTACGACGACACGGGCACCGAGGAGGAGACCACCAACGTCTCGCACGGCGTCCTGGGAATTAGCTGCGTCATGGCGGACGACCTCTGGGTCGCCATGTCGGACGGATCCACGTCCAACATTGTTGTTTTGGACGACACGGATCTGACTACGACTGTGGCAAGCGGCGCCGCTGGTACCGCACCCGGCGGCCAGTTTATGGGCTTCTCCATTGGCAAGGTCAACGGAACAAGCTGCACACTTGTGCAAGCCGGTTCAGAGAATACCAACTACATTCAGGTGTCCGAGTCCGGCGGCAGCCTGTCTAACGTGTTCTCAGAGGGAACGGTTGAGCACTGGCACGCAATTAGCCGCCCATTCACCATCGCCGATACTACTCATGTTGTGATGCGACACTCGGATGCGGACGACTCTAACGTTCAGGGCGAGAAGACGTTTGTGGTTGCCAATGTGTCGACGAACTCGACCCTGTTTGCGCCGATTAGTGGTGTGTTCGCAACGAGGCTTGGTGAGTACAAGGAGATCACCCTCAGCGCCGGCAACTTCCACCTGCCGATGCAGCACATCCACGACACCAGTGACGGGTTCATGGCCGGGCTGTTCCCCCGCCGCAAGCTGGCCAAACTTGAGGGTACCGACGACGGCGTAGGGTTCGATTACGTGGTGTTCACAAGGGACCCGGAGGTGTTTTCACTGGAGTCCGTGGAGCACGCCGACGGTCTGTACGTCTCAGCTGGTGTGACCGAGGTTTTTGACGGGATACGATTCGCTGAGGTGAACTTTGTGGCACCGCCAGCGGTCACGTTTGCCGAGGTCACGAGCGGCGGCAACGTGAATGCCGGAACATACCTCATCACCACTGTATTTGAGTATGTGGATGCTGCCGGAAACGTGCACTGGTCAGAGCCGTCCGAGACATACACGTTTACCGCTGGCGGTAACAACCGCATCATTAATGTTGATGTGCGCTCACTAACGCTTACCAACAAGACGTCTGACAGCGACGATACAGCCAGAAACCAGATTGTCGTCTACAGAACAGCCGCCAGCGGCACCACATTCTATCGGTCGGCATCGGTCAGGGACACGGGCGCGGACCAGACAATCCAGGACAACGTCACTGACGACGTCCTCATCACAAAACAGAAGCTCTACACGCAGCCTGGCACCCCGGGCACAAGCCTTGGCCGCCAGTGCCCGCCATCCAGCAAGCACATGGTGGGTCACCAGGACCGCATCTGGTGCGACGACGAGACCGGCATTCGCCTCTGGTACTCGGCCCCAAGGGTCATCGGTGAGGCCGCATGGTTCAACAACCTCTTCACGATTCCGATTGAAGAGGGGGGGCGAATCACTGGCCTGGCAAGCTTCGACAATCGGCTGATTGTGTTCAAGCGTGACGCCATCTACGTCATCAGCGGCCAGGGCCCCCCTGAGAACGGCGGCAGCGGGAACGAGTTCTCTCCGCCCTACAGGCTCCCCACGGACATTGGTTGCATCGAACACAAGAGCATCACGGTAGCCGATGACGGCATCTTCTTCCATGCCAATCAGGGCATTATGAAGCTGAACCGCAGGCTTCAGGTGGAGTGGATTGGCGAGCCAATCAAGGAGCTGCTGGAGACGTACCCGCACGTGGTCACGGCCATCGCATACACGGATGACCGCATAGCGTTCTCCCTGCGGGCCAATGAGACCATCGGCACCAACGGGACCGGCTGCATCGCCATCTACCACACCAAAAACAGGGCGTGGGCCGTCTACTACATCCAGGGCGATGACGGCACCAACGGCATCGGCATTGAGGATATGGAGATGCTGGAACTCTCCGGGGAGCAGAGGGCCTGGCTCCTGGACCCGGAGGGCAACCTGTACGTGTCTCGAGCCTCAGGCGATGCCAGCAGATACTATGATTCGGTGGACATTGTCCGTATGGCAGTGGAGACAAACTGGATTAGAACCCAGCAAAGTCTATCCGACCGCCAGAGGGTGTATAATGCAGAGGTTGTACTTCGTATGAAGAGCAACGTCTCTGTCAACACTTCCTTTGCTTATGACTACAACAACACGTTTTCCGACGAAGACCAGACGGACGAAACGGTGCTAGGTTCTAGTGGTATCGCTGTTGTCAAAAAGCAGCCTGATACCCCTCAGAACATGGCTGTGAAGTTCCGAGTGGTTGAGACAGCTAACGTGAATGCGGCCACTCTCGGTACTGGTGAGGGCTTCGATATCTTGGGTATTGCGATTGAGGTCGCTGGAAAGTCTGGGGCGCACGACCCCTCAGCGGATAATAAGGGGTAAGAGATGCCGTTCAAGAAAGCTTTTGAGTGGGGTAAGGGGGCGTTCGACGACATCGCTCACACCATTACGGGCACACCCAAGGGGGTCCAGCAGGTCGCCACGCCTGATTACTCCGCATACCAGTACCAGGTCGGAGAGGATCCCACTGAGCGAGCATTGCTCCAGCAGGGGTATGGGCTCACAAGGGGTCTCCAGCAGGACTACGGTGACGTCCCCCAGATTAGGTTGGCTGGAGAGGGGGACCCGCGCCAGCTAGCCAACGCCCGTCGTCGGCGGAGTGCTCAGTACGAGGCTGCAGGGTTGCCGAGCGTTGGGTTCGACCCTGGCGAGGCTGGAGCTATGCGGGACAGCGCACGGCCGACTGGGCGGCTGTCAGATGACACCCCACGAACCGGTCTGATGCGGTTTGCTGGTGAGGGTCGCGGACGTACCCGCCCTGAGCCTGGTCGCTCCCCGAGCCCGTGGGGTGAGAGCGGGGAGGTCGACCGCGGTCCGTCCCATGCAGCGAAGGCTCGAGACGTTCAGAAGATCAAATCTGTTGACCGAAAGAAGGGCGGCTGATGGCTCAGTGGTTTGACGAGGCCAACCGGGCCCAGGCAGCTGCGCAGATGCGTGGCTATGGAGCCGGAAACATCGGTCGGCAGGGGCTTATGCGTGGAGCTCATGGCGTACAGGTGGCTCCAGGCGCTGAGGCCGTGACGGCCATGCCTGGCCGACCCCCGCCGCCTGCCGGACCGACGGCTGGTGGGCCTGGTGGTGGCTACATGGGCGACTACGACACCGGTTACGGTGGCATCCACGGAGAGG
>JAAOEI010000472.1_pt1 | contig 15571 bp, 27 predicted proteins | sample 7059261 | NCBI WGS metagenome assembly JAAOEI01 (sample SAMN14008812, study PRJNA610033) | viral metagenome | isolation source: viral particles filtered from seawater | place: China: Hangzhou Bay, Yangshan Deep Water Harbour | collected 2017-10-31
AATCCCATGTATTGAAGGGTGTAATCATTTTTCAATATCGTTATACAAACAGCCTTCCAGTTTGGGCAATGTCTAAAAGGAGTTGCATTTTCAATATCTATCTCATCTGGCCATTCCCCTTTTATTTTTATAATTTGATAAACATCTTCTTTCTTGCATAAATTACTTATCTCTCCTGTCTCCTCAATATCTACACCATGTTCTTTAATAGATTGTATTACTCTTGGGTTTCTACCATATCCTTTTTCTTTCCAGCTAACCTGTAATCTTTCAAGTGTTGACACTAATTTTTTTTTTGTTTTTTCAGGGAGTGTAGATATTAAAAACTCAGCATACTCTTTCCATGTAAAATGTTTTGGCTTTATAATATTTTTCCAACCCATTCCGCTTGTCCCACCATATATACCACCAAAATTACAACCGTTAACTCTGCCAACCATCCTACCCCACATATTAGGGTCTATAACCCTGTATAGCTTTAAATTGTCTTGGCCGCATTGATGAAACGGAGACGCAACTCTCATCTGATCTATTGTTAATCCAGCTTGGTAATATAAATCATAAATTTTATTGTAATCCCAACCAAATTTTGCATTAGCAACCCAAATATCTTCTGTTTCCCAATCATAAATAGGATAAAAATTAAATGTTTTTTCATTTACTTTTTTTGTGTATTTATATTTTCCGTGCATTAAACTTCTATTTTTAGAGGTGAATATAGCTAATCGACTTAAGCTTTCGTCTGCCCTAAGACCTATCATTACTGCTGTCCTTCCATGTTCTTTTGAAAACCATTCAGAAAATTGTATTCTAGCATCAAAGCCTTTAGTTCCTTTTATAAATTTATAAGGTACATTTTCAATATTAACAACGCAATCTAAGTTTGGCATTTCTCTAACCCATATGTCTTTTTCTTCATCATTCCATGGTATCCACCTAGGCTCATACATAGAAACAGAACAAGCAGCAGAGTGAGGTAAACACAACCAATATTTTCTAGGTATATCCATCTCGCTAAATACTCTATATGCGTACTCGTGCGTATATTTATATCCCGCCTCATAATCTTGATAATACAAAGCTAACTTATTAAGGCAGTTATTTTCTTTGGCGTATTCATAAACCAGATTCAACATAACGCCAGAATCTTTACCACATGAAAATGCAACTAATACATTTTCAAAATCTCTAAAGACTACAGCTATCCTTTCCTTTGCAGCTTCTAAAACATTTTTATCTCCGTTTTTAATCATATTTTATCTTGTATTGCTTTCCGTTATAAACTCTAGAATCAATTTCAACTCTTTTTATCTCTTGATATATTTTGCATTTTTCACGGTTAAAACCAAGTTTTTCAAGATTGTTTGGGTTTCTCATTATTGATATGCAAATTAACCGATAACTAGGAACCAATCCCTTATTCTCTAATTCAAAAGGAGCTTCATCTGGTATTCCGTTTTGATATCCTTTTTTCTCCCATTGCTTAATGTATTTTTCAATCTTTTTTTTGATTTCCATAATCTTATATTTTCTAACGCTATTTTATTTGATCTTAACTGAATATCTACGCTTAAAAATTTCCATCCGTACATAGTTGCTTGGCTAGGAATATCAAAACAAAGACAACAAGCCGCCTGACCTAAATAGGCTATTTTATTCATTGATGGATTAGTCATAAAATGCTCGCATGAATAAACCCACTCATTTACAACTTTATTCATGTATTCATTTGTTAATCGTTCATCTTTAAAGAATTCTAAAACTTTTGGCTTCATTTCTTGTTTCTCTTTTGAAGAAACATTATTGTAGAATCCATTTGTGTAACACTCCCACTTCTCATAGTTATGATAAATCCTTCCCATAGTCTATAAAATAAAAAACCTAGAGTTTTCGGGGGTTCGCGTCCCTACTCACTCAAGGCTATTAAAATTTTTAATTGCGAACCATTATTTTTGTAAATATAATAATTATTTTAAATCTTTAATCTTGTTCTTGTAGATTTCTATTAGTTCTCTTAGTTCCCCTCTAGTCCATTTTTTACCATTCTTCTTATAGTCTTCTGCTCTTTCTTTAAGGGCTTTAAAGTCTGTTTCCCCTATCCTTTCTTTTAGGTTTTCAGAGTACCCTATTAAGTGGCTTTCGTCAAAACGGTTACATCTTTTACATTCAGCATGGGTGTTATCCTCGTCAAACCTTAATCCTGAATAACCAGATTTAGCAAAAAAATGTCCTGCGTCCATATCGTCTTTATAATCACCACAACTTATACAGGGTTTACCGTAGTCCCGTAGTCTAATCCACTTATTAAATAAGGGTTGTAGTTGTTTTATTAGTTGTTGTACTGTTTTAGCTTTGGCCATTGTCTATTTTTGCTGCGCTTATAGTTGATCTTACGCACTCGATTAGGGTTTTTGTTGCCTCCATTACTCTTCTGATTTTATACATATCTGGTACTTTATGATCTGCAAACTTTTCTCTGTAGGCGTTTGAGCCTTTAGACTCGTTATAGTGAAACATCCAGTTTTCTCTTGCTTCTATCCGGTGGTCGTTTAGATCGTGGTAAGATACGGATAATTCTCTTAGTATTCGGCTTTGGTCGCTTACTTGAGTTAGTTTTAAGCAGTCGTAAGTCTCTTTGGCTACCTGGATTCTTTCTAAAATTTCATTAAGTGGTTTCATTCTGTGTAGATTGGGTAGACCTGTAGGTAGTACTCCGGGTCTTTGTTTTTTATTTCTTCTCTTAGTTGTTCGCGCTCTTTTTCTAGTTCAGGGTTTTGGCCTTTATAGTCTATAGCGTTTATAATAGGGTTTATTCCTTCTGCTATTCTTTGTTTTCGGCGATCTATGTACTCTTTTACTTTTATGTTAGTGTAGTAAGGTGGTAGGTGTTGGTTATCTTTAGTTCTCATAGAAAAGGATTGTTTATTTTGGTCTTTCCGCTTAAGTCTAGGTTATTATTCTTTAACCAATGATTAAAAGACATTTTTACTTTACCTTTTATTCTAGCTGTTCTGTTGTAGTTTTTCCAGTTAGAAATTAAAGAGCAGTAGAATCTTTCTGAAGGTGTTGGGTTAAGTGTTCTCATAGTCTAATTATTTTGCCAATGTAATCGGGTTTTAAATTTATACTTTTTAGTTGTTATAGTGTCTATTTTCTCTGTTCCTATTGTTCCTTTAAAGTCGGGGTAGATTTCTTCTCTAGTGTGAAATTCAGAGCCTCTTAAAATTAACATTATAAAAGCAAAGATAATAACTGTAAAAAATCCTAGTTTCATAAGCTTAGTTTTTGTTTAATATCTACGTCTTCAATGATGCAATTTAATATAAATTCTTTAAAAGCGATTCTTCTGCACTCTTTTTTTACCCTCCAAAGGTATTTATCTTCGTTCTCCTTTAAGTTTCTTGGTGTTTCGGACTTGACCCTTTCAAATAGTTTTTTCTTATCCTCTACGCTCATTATTTCAACCCCTAGTTTTTCTAAATGCTGATAATAAAGCCACTCCATACCGTTAAAGGTATAAACCCCTTGTTTTGTTTCTTCGTATTTGTTTAAAAAGTATGTCCAGTCTATAGGTTTTTCTTCCTGTTCTATTTGCTCTGTTCGTTGTTGGGAACGGTTCTTTTCTGCTCTGTAAGAAAGATAAGGGTTCATTATCTGGCTTAAAAAGGCTTGTGTGAATCTTGATTTTAGCGGAGCAAGATCAGCGGGTTTAATATACTCAAATCTTCCATCTATAGCCATGTCAAAAGCGTCTATTATCTCACTTGGGTAAATACTACCTAATCTTTTTTTTATAAAGTCTATCATTATCTGATTTTCTTCTGGGTCTATGTCGTGAGTAGAACCTACTTTTTTACGGCAGATGCGTAGAGCGTCTTTTATCGGCTCTGCATTCTTTAAGTCTTTTATTAATAACTTTACCATGCTGCGCCCCCTGATTTATTCTCTGGTTTTCTTTTATTCATTGAGTTAAAGAAGTGTCTTAATACTGTTTGTGGTGTGGCGTGTCTCTCTGGGTAGTTTAACTCACAAAATGGCTCTATTTCATTGTGTATTAACTGAAGCTCCCATCCGTTCCTTTGTAGTTTTTCTATTAATACTCTTGAGTTCATTATGTTAGACTCAACTTCCATTAACCAAGCCTCTTTATCTGATGGTAGTTTTTCTTTCTCTCTGCTTTCTATGTAAGAGTCTATTAGGAGCATTATTTTGTCTAAAACAATCTTGTAGTATATTTTTTCCGGTTCAGCTAACGGGAATAATTCTATATCTATTTTGTCTTTTAGTTCTTCTCTGTTCATAATTTCTCTATTTTATATACCTCCCCCTATCCCTGCAAAACACTTTCTTAGTCTTTTAAGGGTTTTTAAATAAGACTTAACCTTAATAAAGAAAAAAGAGTAAATCTTACATAACAGACTTTAAAAGAGATTGCCCTGCACCTTTAAGGTCGAAGTAAGCCACTTACGCTTCTTCTGTTTCAATCCTGGTTCTTTCTTAATGTTTCAGTTTTGCAGTCGCCTGTTGTGGGGTTACACAGAGCAGGACTATTAAGAACCTTTTCAGTTAAAGTCGGACTAAGTATGGTTATAGTGTTTTTTGTACGCTTCCCACTTTGAAGCTAAGATACTGAGTCATATGTTCTGAGTCTTAAAAAAAAGTAAGGGGGCAGCCGACTCAGCAAGGCGTTCAGTTTAAAGTATCCTCTAAACCTAGCCCCTTTTTGTAAAGATAACGTTTATTTTTAATTATGTTAACTTTTATTTAGATTATTTTTGGGAACTTTTCACCCTCAGATATTCTCAAACACTTAATAGTGTTGCCTTTTCTGTAGTGATTCCATGTTTTTATAATAATAGCCAGCTTGTAAGATCGCTTCATTTTAGTGTGTGAAACTTTATCCTTAATAAGCCTATCTCTTAACAGTCTTATTGGGCTATCCTTTTCAAGACCTATACCGTAGCATAGTTTATTCCAAAACAACTCCGCTTTTTCAACATTTCTTTTAGACATTAAATAATAAAGAGCAGAGATAACAGATGTTTCTAAAACCCTGTTAAACCCCTTGTATAAGGTTGCTGCTTTAGTTACTACATCATCAAATGCTGCGGCGTCTGACTCATAAAACTCTAACACAGCGGTATTAGAAGAGCCTGAAGTTCTTACTTTAACCTCCATAGTGTTCCCGTCTGCTAAAGACATAACTAACTTACAAGTAGCCGCACACAAAGATGCGTTACTAACCCCGTTAATAGTAAGAACATCACCAGAAGACCTATTCTTACCCGTATCCATCACTTTGAACGCATCACTACTAATGCCTGATACAATTAAAAATTCCTGAGAAACTCCCGACTCGATAATAGCGTTTAATCTGTGCTGCCCGTCTAGTAAACTGCCTGAGTTAGTTAGTCTAATTGGTTGCGCGTCAAAAAGCCATTGGTTGTTCTTCATTTGATCCGCCAAAAACTTAATGTGTCTTTTGTTAACACTTCTGTTATTCGGATTTTGTTTTAGCATTTCTCGTGCTATCTTAGGTGTAATCACCCGTACTTCTGTTTTCATATTACTTATTTTTAGTTATTCTTATATTGCTTAAATTCAAAATCTTTCATTTTCATAACTCCTTTTACTCTCAACTCATTTGCTACATCTATCTGAAGATCACAAGCTTTTAAAATGTTTGTTAGTCTCCAGGTAATATCCGAATATTGATGCATTGAGATATGAGCGCGTCTAGTTGCTGATTTCATCTTCTCATTATTTTATAGTTTATTTTTCTATTGTATTTAGAACATAAAAACTTCTCGTCTCCGTACCACTCCCATTCGTATATTTTAGCGTCTCGTCCGTCTGAAAATTTACCCACAGCAAACTTCCCTAAACGATCCTCACCGTAACTCTCAACTTCAATATAAGAATAGATAGGATGGTCAATTAATTTCTTCATAAAGATCGAATTTCTGTTTTAAATACTCTATTACACTTCACCTGTTTACCCAATTCTCGAAATATTCCGCTAAATCAGTTATCTCTTCTTTACTCATTGGATTCATACCTTGTGAGGAATAGTCTACAGCTCTATTTAAACAACTCTGACGAACGATTGACCGCTGTCTGGTGTCTTGGTCTGCTTGGGTGGTAGTGAATGCCCTATAATCGCTCTCGGGCTTTTTAACTGATCCCCAAGAACCGTAGTCGTTTGTTCCTTTGATCTCATATTCTACTTCTTGCCCTATTCCAAACACATTAAAAGGGTCTTTATGGTTAGCGGTTAATGATGTGCCGTCCTCCATTTCGTACTCGAACTTGTATAGTAACCCGTGTTTACTGTCAAAAGTTCCGTTCGGTGTTACTGATTTAATTTTACTTGTTTTCATAATTCTAAAATATTAATTATTGATATTGGTTTTATTTTTTCTCTTTCGCAGATTTCCTCTACTAATTTAATAACTTCTTCTCTTTTATCGGGTTTAAATGTATTAAAATATTTACCTTTTAATTTGTGACAGTAGTCTTTTTCTAAAGATACTTTAATAACCTCTCTACACACCTTCTCTATTACTCCCGTTTCTTTATAACCCATAGTTTAGCTTTTTAAATTTCTCCCAAACCATTACCGTTAGTTCGTCCTTAGATTCGAGATCATTTTTTAAAGACCTAAGCCCGTGTAGTACCGTAGCATGATCTTTACCAAATCTTTTACCTATTTCCACTAGTGTGTAGCCTTGTTTTTTTAAAGCATAGTAAACCAGACTCCTGGCTAATACGTTCTGTCTTTCACGAGAGCCGTTCATTAATCTATTGATTGAAGTGTTTGAACTTCTGGCTGCAAAAAACATTATCTCTTTAATAGGTCTGTTGATTTTTTCAGAAGGAGAAATATCCATTAGAATCTCTTTGATTGTTATAGGACTCCATTTAGTTTTTTTTCTAAGCTCCTTTATTATTCTTTTACGTGCTGCTTCTTTTGTCATTTTCTCTGGATGTTATCAATGATACGATCTTTTTCTTTTAGTTTTTCTTCGTAGTTATCTACTGTTGTGTTGAAGTGGTCCTGAAGGTCTTCTAGTTTCTTGTAGTGTCTTTGCATTATCTTTTCAAATACCTCTTTTAAAACCTTCTCTGAAATCTCTAAAACCTCATCTTCAAAATAAGAGTTGTCGGGATCGCCTTCGAACTTGTTTTTCCTTCTGAGTCCAAGAACTATCTTCATAGCACTCGCAACACTTTTTAATTTAGCTGATCTTTCTGTTTTCATCATTAAGAATTAATTGATTAACATACTCTGAGAATGATAGCCCTTTCTCTTTGGCTTTCTTGTTACCCTTTTTAACTGCCTCTGGATCTAGGCAGATTGTTTTATTCTGTTTCATACTGTTTAAAATAAGCCCCTACTACCTTTCGGGTTCAGGGCTGATAGAGTTTTATTTGGTGGGCTTGGGTGGAGTCGAACCACCGCCACAAGAGTTTGAGTCTTGCTTCGCGCCGTGCTATACTAATTAGTTGTGAGTTAATTAGCAGACTGAGTTTTGATAACATCTCCATCAGTCAAGCCCAATTTTTTTATTCAGAAACCCCTAATAATTCGCCAAGTTTTAAAATTTGCCCTAATAATTCAATATTATCAAAAGATTCATTTTTCTCAATAACTCCTAATTTTTCCCCCATTGATCTTAACAACATCCTTGAATTTTTAAGTTCTTTTGTTGTTTTAAATCCTGACTGAATTTTCAAGTCTCCACAATGCTCTGCCCATATTTCCAAAAATTGTTGTTTCAAAGTTTTCATGATATTGATTTTTTGTTGATTTAAAATCCAATGATATTCAAAAGAATTAATCTAACATTAATACGAAGCGTTGATTTTAGTACTTCCATGTTAATCTCCTGAAAATCCTCATTCTCCAATAATGATCTAAAATGCAACGCAATATGATTGTGATCTGTTGTAACAATTAATACTTCACCATCAAAATCAAAATCAAGAGTTTCATTCCAATCCTTTTTTGTTCTTGAAATTTCATCCTCAATAATGATGTTTTTTATTTGATTGGTCAAATCAGATAACATTGATTCTGATTTAACTTTGAAAACATCTGCCAATGATTGATCAACCATGCAAAAGTTCTCAGGCAGCCAAAACCCATCAAATATCAAATCATTATCTCTGATACCTGTGATTCTCATGTTGGATTTCTCGATTGCTTGTTTTATGAATTTGCCTCCAAAAACTGAAATCTCGTGATCTGTGGCTATAACCCTTACTTTATCACCAATTTTAAAATTTGAATTGTTCATTTTTGGTGATTTTTTTAATTTTAAAGTTTTCATATCTATCAGTTTTTAACTGTTTCTCCAAATGTACGTAATTAATTAATTAATATCCAAATTTATTTTAAACTTTTTTACAAAAAAAACGAGCGACCCTTCCGAATCGCCCGCCAACATTAGAAAAACTAATTATGAAACTATGAAAAAAATATGAAAAAAATATGAAAAAATTATGCTACTTTCTTATCTACCTTTAATTCTTTGACCACTTCTTTTAAATAATCAAGGGTGTCTTTCATTATAGACTTCTTTTTATCCCGCACTAAGATACGAGTTTTTTCTTTACAATTTCCCTTTTTCATTTCCTTAATTCTATTATCAATTCTTTAATGGTAGCCTGTAGGTCTTTTACAAAACCTATAGTCTCAATAGCATCTAGTCTAGCCTGCTCGTTGCACTTCTCGATCTTATCATCCTTTTCTTTAATGATCTCTTTGTAATCATTCTCTTTTTTGCGAAAGTAAACGATAACCAGGACTAAAAATACTCCCAGAACTCCTTGACCGATTAATGTTTCAAAAGCTAACTCCATTAAATTTTTATTTTTTGCAGTTGAGTTTCTGCCCAACTTCGTAGGGCTGGTTCATTTGTTACTGGGGGCATAGAACCGTCATCTTTTAAAACAATCTCACATCCATCAGTTAAACCGAGAACATGACCTTTATTTTCGCCATCTATTCGCACAATTAACTCAGTTTCTTCGGTTGCAAAATATTTGCTTATATCCACAAGTACCACAGACGGGTCTTTAATTATACAATCATCATATTTATATATCCCTATCATGATTCGTGCCTCCTTACATAGTAAATAACGTCGCTATTTGAGTGCGCCCTGTTTGGTGTATATGCCCCAGACGTTAAATATAACCAGGCGTTTGTTGTTGGGCTATCTCCGTATGGGGTGCAAGTTTTAGCGTTTAATTGAAGATTAAAAACAGGAGAAAGAGAATCATATAGTACTAACGCACCTAACGTATAGTCTACAATTGAATCCATTTGGTTCTTCATAGGTAAATACCAACCCCCATATCCATTCCAAGATGCGCTCTGTGCTGATGTTAACGCTGTGCTATAATTAGCAGAACCACCCCTAACAGTTCTCCATCCCAAACCAGTTAAGCGGTCAATCGCATAATCGTCCGCATCAAAAATAGTTGCTCTATCTGATAGCGTTCCATTTGCTAATCTGTATGTTGAGTCATCACTATTGTAATAACCTACATAATCTTTGCCCCAAAATCTATACACATTCCCTTTACTTCCAATGTCATCACTTATTTTGTACCAATCATCCGGGTCTAATGTTACAACCTTATCCGTTGCAGTGATAGTATTATCATAAGTCCCATTAGTATAGTGCCAACCTTCGTCATAAGTATCGTAAGAAGTTTGATAAATAGGCTGCGGGAGGTTGTATTTAAGCGTTGCGCTAACAGGATCAAGTTTAAATTTTTTAACGGTTGCAGAGTTTGTTTCTAATACTCCAGAGGCCACAGAATCATCATTTAAAACTATCTGAAAATCAACCGTCCCCCCGCTAGGAACATTTACACCAGAATCAACCCCTTGAACGTCCACAGTAACAGCAGCGCAGGTGTAAGATATGTCTATGTCTGTATTCGCCGGGAAAGTTCCTTCTGATACACTATTTATTGTAACCTCAACATCAGGGGCAGTATATGACCCTCCTGAAGCTATTGATTGAGTAAAAGAGTTATCAGAATTTTTATAAGTAGCCGCTGCACATGGATCACTTGGGGCAGAAAGACCGTCCATAGGAATCAGGCAGTTGTCATAGTTGAATACGTCTTCAAATTGAATATCTAACCAACATCCTGTTAGTTTGTCTTCGGTTTGATCTATAAAAGTTTCAATTGAAAAGGAAGTATTAACCGTTATTGTGGGATAGTTATTATCTTGTACCCAATATGCTATTAAGTTTTTAGCGCATTGGATCATTTCGGACTTCGCGTTAGCAAACTCTTTAAATAATAAATCCGTACCGCGATCTTTTGGAGACTCTACACGGTCAACAAACCACACCCTAAATGAATACACATATTCCCCTTGACTAGCTGAGTGCGGGGAATCCTCCATAAACATAAGAGGGTACTTAAAACTAGCATCCTGGTCGTGACCTACTACTTGCCATCTCTCACCGTTCCCGAAGTTTTGGATTTTGTAGTGAGCGTCCGCCCAATCGTTGTTTATCTTTATTATCTCCCTGTAACTTAGCATAGTACTCTATGATCTTCTTTTTCTCGTTGTCTTTCATTCGTAATCGTATCCGTAAGTCTTTCTTGGTTTACCACCTAGATACATTGTGGTAGAAACTCCTTGTCCTTGCGCTCTCACCAAGTCAGAAGTCGCATAAGTTGTATATTCTGGAAACGTTGAAAGATTAGCGCATAAGTATCTTTCTATTCTCTCAGCGTATTGTTCGGCAATTATCCTGTATTCGTCCTTTAAATACTTGTGCTGTTGAAATTGTATAGGGTCGCTAAACTCAGACCGTGATTCATTAACTGATAAATTACGCATCTTATAAAGCATTGAGACCTGTGCGTCCATTAGCGTATAATGGAGTAGACAAGGAGCGACATAAGTGTTAACCAAAGTAAGCAGACGAGCAGTTGTAAGAGTGCCCGTATTAGCTTCGATTTCGTCCGTGATAACCTCATAAAGCGTCTGGCCTAAAATGTCTTTAATATACAACTCTTGTGCGTTCCATAACACAGGTCTAATTAAATTATAGTTTGTGTTTTCATCAACAGGCGTATTTTCATAAAAGTAAGCCTCATTAAACATTAGTGCTCTAGCCATTTTTCCTCCTAACTAATAACTGTCTCCATACGTGTCTGCAATAAGGTACATGAACCGCTGGCTCTGAATCCGGTATAGTGTAAAACCCACCTCTACTTGTAAAAACGTCCAAACCGGGTTCGTTTTTCATTCGCTTAATATCTTCCAAAGTCCATGACTTAAGCCCGCTTAACCCCATTAATCTCTGACAGAAAGGTCTTGATTCTCCTTTTAATTTAGGGGCGTCATTTCTTAAAGCATACTTATAAACTATGAATATCTGATCTTGTTCACCAACTCCTTCAGGTGTTACCTGGTTTGACTCACTTAAAAGACCGTCTGATTTTAATTTGTTTATAGCGTCATTTACTTCAGCTGTAGAAGCTTTTGTGGCCTTTGCTATTACGTCTGGTTTCATATCAGGGTCAGACCCTAAAAGCCTTAGCACAGCAGACTCTAAGGCAGTTGCAAATTCTTGACGTTCGGCATCTTCTACGTTTTCAGCAAAAAATTCTCTACTTCTAATAACTTCAAAATCTTCATCCCACATACCATTAGCAGCAAAGAAGTCTAAAATTATATCGTCTTCTTGTTGTTTAAATCTTCTCTCCGTTTCTTTAATTGTTTCCTTGACAACCTCCGTCTTCTGGTCTTCTGTTTTCGGCTCATATCCGGCACGTTCTCTTCTTTCGTCTTCTGTTAGTATTTGTGATAGTTCTGCTTCGCTTATTTCAGCCTCTACTGGGTCTAAATGTTGGATATAAACCTCTCCTTTAATGTTATTAAAAGCTCTTAATGCGTTTAAGTGCTGCTCGATAATCATTTGCTTGCCCTCAACGTAATACTTCTTAAAATGCTCTGTGGCTACCCTTTCTTCATCTGCGTTATTAGAAAAACCATTAGCACCCTCTAACCCTACCACAACTGGGTTAACTGTATGCCCTGCGAAAATTTCTTCACGAACTTGTTTGTTGAGGTTGATGAATCTATCGTCTTGTCCGTTAGGGCTTATAGGCGTAACTGTTACCCCTTGCGTTCCTTCTTCGTTAAAACTTAAAATGGGTTCTCCGCTATTATCCGTACCGTGAAGTTTAGCTTTTACTTGTTCATAAATCGCGTGCTTTTCTTCGTCTTGCATTTCGCCATTGAAGAAATTAATAAGGTATGACCCAACGAAGCCGTTTGCAGTATTATTGAATGTAAAGTTTGCTATTTCATGGTCAGCAGCGATATAGGGTATAGCCGCTGTATATTCAGGTATTGGGTATAGAGTCTCTTCATCTTCCGCGTAGTAAACTATGTATCTTTTATTCCCTTCGAACGTCTCCCAATCCCATTCGTGGAAGATAGTAAAATCAGGGTTTTCTTCTGGTCGTTTTGAAGTCCAATCTTTCGTGTAATAATAAATAGGTGGCTTTTCTCTACCGTCTGTTCCGTATTCTACTTTAGAACGTCTTAAATGGTTTATGTTAATATAATGCGCCTCTACTTTTTTCTTGCCTTTGTCAGGGATGACCTCATAACAAAACCCACCTACCTTAGTAAGATTCAAGGACCATTTTTTAACAATCTCTGATTGATTAATTTTGAAAGCAAAAGCACCTAATTCTACTTTCTCCCCTTCTGCTAGGTGGTCGTATTTAGGTTTAACGCCTTTACCGTTTATAAATAAAGTCTTTCTGTTGATTATTGCCCTGTGCTTGCTTGAGGAATTATAAAGCCATTCATAATAGTCTGGCTGGAGGTTATTCCATTTCTTATCCTCAACGTTCTTGCTAATTTTAGAATAGCCCCACAGAATCCAGTCTTTCTGTCTCTCTTCATAAAACACAGGCATCTTATGAACTGAGAAATCGTAAACCGTACCATTAGAATCTATTATAGCTGTATTCATAGTGCTGGTGTGTGTTCTACGTAACTAACAGAGATAACGTGCTCTACATAGTTACTTGTTTCTGAATCTATTACTCTTGCTAAATCTGTTCTTATTTTAGTAGCGAGGGATGGGTCTAAATTAGTAGTGCTAGACTGCTCATAAATAACCACATCATAAACCCCTGTAGTGCCTATTGTAAAGTTCCCGTTAGTAGGGTCATTCCCTCCTTCGGTTATATTGAATTTAGAATATTCTGCCTGCTGCGCTGTTGTAGCTTGGTCTGTAAGTATAACTGGGTAATCATTCCCTCCTTTTGAGAAAACAAACAAATAAACCGGAGCACTTAAAGAAGCATCATCCAGTAAATTAAATAACGTTAAATTATTCGTTGTTGTCGCTTTCTGAAAGACTATCATCCAACTTCTTTTTTAATGTTTTTACGCTTGAGTTCTTTTTATAAGGAATCCCTAACTCATCCAATAAACCCATCAGTTCTTCTTTCTCCGTTCTAACGAAAACATCCAAGCCTAAAAGACTGTAAAACTCATAGTCTTCTGGGTTCTGACTGATAGTAGTTGTAAATTTAATCCCGTTTAATGTTACTGTGTAGGTTTTGCCTACTTCTTCTTCTCTAACCATATTACAAATTTACAAAAAAAGAGGCAAGGTTTCCCTCACCTCCTTTGCACGAATAGAAGTCAAATTTACTAACTCAATTCTCCTGAAATAGTTAAACCTGTTACTACAGAAGATTCTACCGTATAAGGTAAAACTTTTTCTTCTGACATAATAGTAAGAGTATAACCGTTCATATCTTGTTTGTCCAAACCTGATTGTCTGCCTATATTCGTTACCTCTGCTCCATTTGTGTACCCTAAGATGTGGTAAATATCATTGTTATCCTGGTAGATAACTGCTAAAGGCTTAGAGGCCAATAACTGAAGCTGCACATTCTTAGAGGCACTCATATTAAATAGAGTGAAAGTGAACGTAGATGTATAAGCTACAGTACCCTGTTTCGGATCGTTAACCCCGTCTGTTGTGTCAGACGCGATAAACTTTCTTACTTGATACCTAAACCAAGTTCCGGCTGTAATGGCTGTGATTTCTCCCGCTGTGATAGTACCCGCTGTGATCCCGTCCCATTGTGTTACCAAAATAGAACCAGGTTTAATCCCACCAATACCATCATTACATTCGTAGTCAAAACCGTATGTTAATGCTCCGCAACTCATTCTTTAATTTTTTATAGTGAAGGGAGAGCCGAAGCCCTCCCGTTTAATTTATTATGATGCGCCTAGACCCCATCTAACGATATAAGAAGAGAATTTATAGTTAACCCCTCTTTTAAATCGCATTGATCTTTTATGGATTTGGTCATCTTGAGAATACCAGATTTTCATATTATCCGCGTCTCCTTCTCCATCAAGAGCAACAATCAAGTTATCTTTAGTTGTGATAACCATTTTGTTTTGTGATGCTAGACCAATCTGAGGAACTAATGTAATATTAGTACCAAAGTAAGTCAAAGACCCTGATCCATTCTCGCCACCTACCCAATGGAATAGGTTAGCAGTTTTCAAGTACTCAATGTATAATCTGTAGTAATCAGTTGGCAAGAACCAAACTAAATCACCTCCGTCAGGTGCGCCACCAAACAAATCATCTGGAATTGCTAAATACATTTCTTGCATCCTGTCGTCAATGTTAGAAACTGTTGTAGCTGTAGCAGCATCTGAAGTATTCCCGTCTACTGTTGAAGCATCTGCAAATATAGTCTTCAGAAGGCCGTCATATTTATTGAGGTTGGCTGAACCTGAAGCAATATCACCTTGCCAATCAGCAGTATTAAGAAGGTTCTTAATCTTGTTCATTCTTTTAGCCATGAACGCTTGGTTGATCTCGTCAGGGATAACTTCGTACCCTTCAGCACCTTTTCTGATTACTTGCTCAGTCCAGAATCTATCTAGTGATTGTACACAGATTTCGTCCTGGATTTTAATGTCTGCTACAGTAATATCTTTCTCTGTGAAAGTACTTGTACCTGAAGCATTAAATGCGCAGCTATCTGTTTGAAACGTTACTGTTTCGTCCAATAGGTGCAGTCTTCGTGTTCCTTTAACACCTGCCTCAATAGAAGCGTATTGTGTTAGGTCAGAGTCCATTTGTAACTGGTACAAAAGCTCTGTTTTGTTTTCGTCTACATAAGCCGTTAAGCCTGTAGTATCTACATTAAATTTATAGTTACTCATTTTCTTTAATTTTAAATCCTTTCAAAAAGTAATTGTCTGAAGATTCTTTCTCTAAAGGTTTTACTCTTGAGGGTTTGTTTACTGGCTCTTTAGAAGGCTCTGCCAATAATATATCCAGAGTTTGTTGTGTGAATTGTTTTAGTTCTACGAGCTCTGCCTTTAAAGCCTCGTTTTCTTCTTTTAAGAATTGAGTTTCTTTTTCAATCCTTTCGATAACTCGCTTAACTTTCTCTGCGTTGTTTGGTTGATCTCCTGCCATTGGTTCTTCAGGCATTTCTTCTGAAGGCTCGTTAATAGCAGCAATAA
>JAAOEI010000473.1_pt1 | contig 15564 bp, 24 predicted proteins | sample 7059261 | NCBI WGS metagenome assembly JAAOEI01 (sample SAMN14008812, study PRJNA610033) | viral metagenome | isolation source: viral particles filtered from seawater | place: China: Hangzhou Bay, Yangshan Deep Water Harbour | collected 2017-10-31
TTTTGTTAACTCTGCAGAAATCATGTCCTTAAATAAACTTATGGTGTCTTGTCCTGCTAAAGCTTTTGCTTGTTCATCATAGTCTGGTGCAGGCTTTATGTCTGATAAGGCAGGAGCTGCTTGAGCTATTTTTGATAATGTTGAAAGAAAAGGACCTGACTCACCACCTGTCAATGGTTTACCACCTTCTGCCTGTGCTGCTAGTTGAGCAAAAAAATTCAAAAGGGCTGGTGCATTTCTAGAGAAAAATCCTTCTTGTTCTTGTGGCAACATACCTCTGTACATTTTTTCAAAAGTTGCTCTGTATGGTTCTAATTGTGCCATATTAACATCTGCCATTATTCCACTGAGCATTGAATTCAGTTCATCTTGCCTGTCCTCCCCTGAATAACTTCCAGGTTCATTAACTAAACCTCGTTTTGGTTTTTGTATTGGCACTAAACCTGATGTTATACCAGTTCCTCTAGAATTAAGTTTCATACGCTGAGGCGCGTTGACAAACATTTTTCTGTTATAAACAGACATTATTTAAAACTTCCAAAGCCCTCTAACAAACTACCTATGCCTGTACCAAGAGAGCCAATACCACTCGCAAATTGTAAGAAAGGATTTGCTGGAGTAACTGGCATTTGTGAAATTGTTTGTCCACCAAAAGGTAAACCTGCTAAAATATCAGTACCAAAAGATATACGTTGAAATGGTTCTTGTTGTTGTGCTGCAATATTTTGTCGTTGAGCTTCAAGACCTGCTTGTAGTAATTGTTGTTGTTGACCACCAACACCTAGTAAGGTGCTTATATCTTGACCTAGCATTTGTTGACCAAGTTGACCTATACCGCCCTGAGTTCGTGCAATATTTCCTAATTGACCAGTAAGTCCTGATAGTTGTTGTCCTGCAGATAGTTGTCTTCTTTGTTGTGCTTCTTGTGCCGCTTGAGCTGATGCTAAAGCTTGTTGATAGTTCCGTGATGCATCTTCAAAGATACGTCTTGATTTTATATCACCTAAATTTCTAGCTAATTCTGCTTCTTGTACACCAAAACGTGAGCCACCAAAAGCGCCTGCTTTTTGAGCAGCCGAAGCAAGATTTGTTTGTGCCATAGCACCTTGTCTATCAATTTCTCTTAAAGCTTCTTGCGTAACAAATTGTTGATAAGGATCTCTAAATTGATCTATTGTCGCTGTTGTCGGAACAAATCCTTGAGTAGCACCGCCTAATGTTTGTGCCGCCAAATTTCCTAACTGTCCAGCTTGTGTCGCTGTTTGACCTGCTTGAGTGACATAAGGTTGAAAAGCACCAATACCTAAATCAGCTAAAGCAAAAGCATCTTGTTGAGGTTGCGTGAACCCTGCAACTTGTTGCTTAGGTATATCACGTGGTTGATTTATTAAACCTTGTATATAATTTTCATCACCAGGTTGTCCTTGCCCAAATAAAGTTAGAAGTAAATCTTTTTGACGTTCCTGTACATATTCAGGAGGTAATTGTTGTTGTATTGTTGTTTGTGTTGCCATTATCCTTGTGCCTCCAATTGATCCATCATTTGATACATTTTTCTTGCACCTTCCATTCTGTCACCATTGCCTGCACCTTTAACAGCTTTAGCAGTCATAACAAATTCGCCATCACTTAACATAGCAGGAATACTATCAGATGTACCTGTGCCTGGTCCACTTATTTCGCCTGTTTTACGAGGAAACTCTGTTGTGCCACCTTGTGCCATCATCATTGTTCTTTCAATATCTTTTAATCCGTTTGTTGGTTCTTGCATAAATCCACCATCAGCTGCGTTTTGAATTAAATTACCTTGCATATTGTAATAAGGACCAACGATACCGCCTCCTAATTGTAAATCCAATAATTGACCTGGTGTTAAATTTAAAGCTGTAGCTTGATAATCACTTCCTGGAAACTTTGTGTTAACTTGTTCCATTTCAGGAACATCGAAAAGACCAAACGGTTTTGCGGTTGCACCAAAGATACCTGATGCTAAACCAATTTGACTTAATAATTTTGATGCATCTATTTTATCAACCATTTTTCCATCTGCGCCCTCAACTTGTTTTGTAGGAATAAATTTACCTCCTTCACCAAATAAACCTGCTGCATCGGAACCTTTTTTACCAAGAAAAAATTCTCCAAAGCCACTAGCACCTGCTTTTCCTCTTCCTAAAAATTTATCAAAAAATGTTAAATTTTTTGGATCTTTAGCTGATCCAATGCCTCCACTTAAACCTTTTATTCCTGGACTTTGACTTGCCAAAAAAGCGGCTGTAGCTATATCACCAAAACCTGCATCTGGATCTGCTAATGCACCTATACCTGCAAACAAAGGATTACCTGTTGCAAGAGCAAGGACTGTCCCCAAATATTTTTCTGAATCTCCTGGTAGCGCTTTTGCCACCATTTTACGTAACTTTTTAAGCATAATCTCCTAATTGCAATTTATGTTATTGAAATGCAAGGAGGCTGGCCTTGTAATTAAGCCTATTTAAATGTATATTTATAGGCAAAAAGTTGCTATATGACAATAGATAATTATGCAGAGAAAGGAAACGCATGGCTAAAAAAGAACAAGTATTAAAGTTTGATACAATTAGACCATTTGGTCCTACTATTATGAGAGGCAGAATGCCTGATTTTATTACTAAAATGTTGGATGATAAAGCAACAGAAATGCTGAATGATAAAAAATTATCAAAAGAATTTGATCACTCAGGTAACTTAGCAGGTAATGTTAAACAAGAAGTTCGTTATCCTCAAGATTGGATGAACACGGAAGAGTTTATGCCAATGGTGCAATTGATTGGTGAGATGGTAAAGAATTATATTTCTATACCACCAGCAAGTGAAACAATTAAACCAGAGTTTGTTGGTAAGATGGTTATTGAATCAATGTGGGTCGTGAGCCAGTGGGCGGGAGACTTTAATCCTTTTCATATACACGAGGGTCAATTATCAGGTGTGTGTTATTTACGTGTACCAAAAAGTTTACCAGAAGAATACGCAAGAGAAGATCACTACCCAACAGTAGGTGATATATGTTGGTTCAATGGTCAAGCGGCGACGTTTAGTGGACACAAACATCAAGAGTCACCAAAGGTTGGCGACATCTTCTTGTTTCCAAATTGGTTAGCACACGGCGTCTATCCGTTTAGAACACCAAATGAAGAGCGACGCTCCGTATCTTTTAACTTGCATTTAATTAAAAAGGAAGAACCAGTACCACTAGAAAACTAATGGCTGAAATAAATAGATTACCTATTTTTACACAAGAAGTTTTTCATTTCACGCTTCCTAATTTTGAAGAGTGGAAAAAACATATTAATCAAATTATTTTAGTTGAAGAAAACAAAAATATTCATGACCATGATACTTCACCAGAAGAAGAGTGTAATGTTATGGCTAAAAGAACGGCGTGGAATTCTCATCAAAGATACCAAATTTTAAATGATTTATGTGAAGAAATATTATTACATTTAAAAAAGTTTATAAAAAAAGAAGGGTACGATATTCCCACTTTAAAAATAAAAAATTGTTGGGTCAATTGGTATGAAAAAAATCAACATGCAAGGCCACACACTCACGGTCCACATTTATCAGTGGTTATTTTTGTAGATGTTGAAAAAACAGATGGTAAATTATTTTTTTATTCCAATGATTATACAGTTTTAACTAAAAAAGAAGAAACGTTTAGTAATCATAGTAATGTTGTACAAATAGACGCCAAGGATGGTACCGTTTTGTTTTTTGATGGTTCAATTTCTCATTCTGTTAGTGCCAATACTACAAACAATAGAAGAGTCACAGTGGCGATTAATTTTGTAGTTGAGTATAATGAAACAAGAAAGGAGTATTAAAACAACATGAACATAAATAAAATTCCAATGGTCCGTGTGACGTGGCTCGATGCTCGTGATACAGAGACAGGTTGGCTTGATATAAAAGAAGTGATGGATGCTCCGTTGGCCGTGTGTCAAGAAGTAGGATGGATGGTTCACAATGGTCCAGAAAAAATAATTATTATGCGATCCTATAGTAAAGATAAAGATGAGGTGTCTGGTGGTGGTGCTATTGCCATACCAAAAGGGTGGATAAAAAAAATAGAATATTTGAAAGTAGAATATAGTGAAACCTAATTTATATAATTTAGAGGGAGGTGTAGGTAAACATTTACAATTTTCTTCATTAGTAAAACCTTTGTATGAAAAATATAAAAAAAAATTAATTATTTATTCAGGCTACCCAGAAATTTTTAATTTTGATGAAAACGTAGCGGATTCTAAAGATCATGCTAATAATACTTTTTTTGATAATTATTATCAATGGTTTCAAAATTTTGATAAAATATTTTACCACGATCCCTATAAAAGTGACTGGTTAAAGGGAGATAAGCACGTTGTTAAAAAATGGTCAGAAATGTATGAAGTTGAAATAAATGATGTAAGACCTAATTTTTTTATTAATGAGGAACGTGAAAAAAAATTATTTGATATTATAAAAAATATTGGAAATTATATTTTATTACAATTTACTGGTGGCCAAGGCATTATGCAATCAGATTACAACAAACATAATTTTGGAAGAAATTATAAACAAGGTCAAGATTTAATTTATTTATTACAAGATGCTTTTCCTCAACATGGTTTAATTATTTTTGGTCATAATAATGAAAGGCAAGAATATGTTGGTGAAACAAAGTACAAAGACAACGCTGGCGTTTCTTTGTTTTACAGCAGAGAAGATTTTTTAATTTTATCAAAGTATTGTAAATTTTTTATAAGTATTGACAGCGCATTGCAGCATATATGCTCTAATCAAAAATTTAATAAAAAAGGAATTGTATTGTGGGGTTCAACAATTCCAAAGATGTTTGGATATGATACAAATGTTAATTTAATTTCAAAATATCCTGGATGCACAGAAATAGAACCAAAATTAATTGTAGATGAAGCGTTAAAATTATGAAAATTAATAATCAAAATATTTTTCCAACTTCTTTGTTTCTTTTCGAATTTAATAAAGAAGAAATTTTTCCTTTAATTGAGGAAATAAATAGTAAAAAAATAAAAATTAAAAATATTAGTAAATTTTATTCGAGTCACGTTCAAGTAGGCAAACATTATACAGACTACGGCAACCCAATACGATTAATTGAGTATGAAAAGATTATGCTTGTAATAAGTAATTTTTTTATAAATCAAAATAAATCTTTTAATTTAGAATATTACTGGTCTGCTGTTTATTATGAAAATAGTGTTCACACTACTCATGGTCACAGTAATCCAAACATAAAAGAGCCACATAATTATTCATGTGTTTTATATTTGACTGACAACGGCGGCACTACATTTTTTACTCCAAACTCTACGTCCAATGACTGCGAATTTTTTATTAAATCAAAAGTTGGAAAACTTGTAATATTTCCTAAAACTTTATTGCACACTGGCGTAAATAAAGAAAAAGGAGAAAGAATAATTATTTCTTCTAATATAGGAATTTACGATGCTTGATAAAATTTTTATTGGTACTCCTTGTTATGGCGGCATGATTACTGCTGATTATTTTAAAAGTTGCCTGCAACTAACTGCATTGGCAGCTACTAAAAAAATAGAATTACAGTTTGGCACCATAGGTAATGAATCATTAATTACGAGAGCTCGTAATACTTTGGTTCAATTATTTATGGACGAAGAACAATATACTCATCTTTTATTTATTGATGCTGATATTGCTTTTAATCCTGAGTCAGTGTTTCGTATGTTAGATTTAGATGAGGATGTCGTAACAGGTGTCTATCCTCGTAAAACAATTGACTGGAGAAAAGTAAAAAGAAGAGCACAAGAAAATCCAGATATATCGGAGGATGAATTACATGCAGCTTCATTGGAATACAATTTAAATGTTAAAGATCCTAATAAAGTTTTATCAAAAAAAGGTTTTATTGAAGTATTAGATGGTGCCACAGGTTTTATGTTAATTAAAAAAAACGTTTTTAAAAAAATGGCTTTAGCTTATCCTGAGTTGCGATTTGTACCAGACCAACACATCGGTGCTCCACATGACAAGACTTTTAATTATCATGACACATCCAAATGGAATTACACCTTTTTTGACACAATGATAGAGCCAGATACCAAAAGATATTTATCTGAAGACTACGCATTTTGTCGTTTATGGCAGAAAATAGGTGGTAAAATATACGCTGACATTGCAAGTGGTATGACTCATTATGGTAATTATTCATTCAAAGGCAACGTGGGAACACAGTTTAAAAGCACATGAAAAAATATTACATATTAGATAACGTATTAAGTAAGACAGAAACATTCAAAATTTACAATAATTTAATTAATTCACCAATTTGGAGTTTAAATAGATCATCAACTATAACAGATGATTTTGAATCATCTGTTAATAGATTTCCAGGAATTGTGATTGAACAAGAAGGTCAATCGTTTAATCCATATTTTTCGGGTTATTTTCATTGTTTAACAAGTTTAATAAAGGACAGGTTTTGTAATGATTATAATTTTAATTTACCAAATGATATATTTAGAATTCATGTAGGTGCAAAAAATGATAAAAGTGAAACACTTTTTCATTCTGATATGCAAGACAATGAATCATGGACAATTTTAGGTTTTCTTACACCTGTTTGGAAATCTGAATATGGAGGTCAAATAAATATTGAAGGTGAAAAACTAGATTATTTTCCGAGTAGGTTTGTTATTTTCAAATCTAATATTTTGCACAACGGAGGTTATGTAAACAAAAATAATTTAGATTATTGGAGAATAAGCATAAATATAATTTTAAAATGAGTATCAAAATAATTGATGATGTTGTTCCAAAAGAAATGTTTAAATTAGTTTCAGAACATTTTAGCAAAGGTATTTGGGACTTTACCAATCGGTCTGAAGAAAATGATTTAAATACAAGTTTTTCTGCAAATGATTATTGTAATCAAATCAATGCTTTAATTAAAAATAACGAATTAAATAAATCTAACATTGTTTATAATTTGTGGATGTATGTAAACGAAAAACTACAAATAGAAAAAAATTATAAAAATAAATTAGACAGAATGTGGTTAAATGGAGGGCCTCCTTTGTATGATCAGAAAATTCATTGTGATAACTGTGACACTTTTTCAAAAGATCTTACAATAGTATGTTTTGTACATTCTCACTGGAATACATCATGGGGCGGCGAGCTTTTAATTTATGATGTTAATCAAACCAGGGTAATTAATGGTGTTTTTCCCTTATCTAACAGAATTATTATGTTTCCTTCCTACTTACCTCATAGGGCAGTTTCTGTATCTAGAACAAGTTCAAAAATAAGAGTTTCAATAGCATTTCAATGTAAATATGATTATAATCTTTAAATTTTCTAAAAATTGTTTAAAATATTTTTTATGAAATTAGTAGATTTAAAGTTCCAACCAGGCATTGATAAACAAGATACGGCTTACTCAGCAGGGGATCAAAGACGCTATACAGACTCAGATTTTGTACGTTTTCACTACGGAAAACCTGAAAGATGGGGTGGTTGGGCTTATTTACCAAATCCAAACAAAACGATCGTGGGCGTGGTCCGTGATACACATTCATGGATTGGTTTGGATGGCACTAGGTATCTTGCTTTAGGCACCGATAGAAAATTGTATCTTTTCTCCGAGGGTGCTTTGTATGACATTACACCAATCAGAGAGACAGCTTCACTTACAAATCCTTTTACAACAAATGGTACAACCACCGTTACCGTAACGGATGCAGCGCACGGAGCTTCCGTTGGTGACTTCGTAACTTTTGATTCTTTTTCTACCATTGACGGCTTGGATATGAATAATGAATTTGAAATTATTACAGTTCCAAGTGCAAGTACCTATACCGTAACACATACAGATACCGCTTCTGGATCTACAGCAGGTGGAGGTGGTACAGGTAATGCCAATTATCAAATCAGTGTTGGTCAATCGACATCTACGTATGGTTATGGATGGGGAACTTCTACATGGAGTGCAGAAGCGTGGGACGAGCCGCGGTCCTCGTCTAGTGTTGTGGTAACAGCTAGAAATTGGTCATTAGATAATTTTGGTGAAGACTTAATAGCTACCGTTTTAAATGGTAAAACTTTTATAAAAGATATTTCAGGTGCCATAGACGCAAGAGCAACAGCCTTGTCTAACGCTCCAACAGCATCTAGATTTAGTTTAGTATCTACGGACACCAGACACTTACTTATTTTTGGTACGGAAACAACTATTGGCACACCAGCAACGCAAGATGATTTATTATTTAGATTTTCTGATAGAGAAGATGCTACTGATTATACGCCAGTTGCAACTAACGAAGCAGGTTCACTTAGAATATCGGATGGTTCAAGAATAGTAGGCGCTGTAAAATCATCAGGTCAAATACTGGTTTGGACAGATACATCACTTCACGGTATTCAATTTGTTGGTACACCGTTTACTTTTGGTTTAAGGCAACTTGGCGCAAACTGCGGATTAATAGCACAACATGCAGCGATAGAAGTAAATGGCAGAGCCTATTGGATGTCGGATGATGCTTTCTATATGTATGATGGTGTTGTCAAAAAAATGCCGTGTTCCGTACAAGATTTTGTTTTTGATGACATAAGTTATACGAACAAGAATGATATTGCGGTAGGGCTTAATACAGCCTTTAATGAAATTATTTGGTATTATCCTTCTGCAAGTGCAACACAAATAGATAGAGGTGTTGCTTATAATTATTTAGAGAACACATGGTACACGGTTAGTCTTGGTAGAACTACGTGGCTTGGTGCTTATGTGTATGAACTACCTATTGCTACAGAATACAATGCTAGCACGACAGCAAACGTATCAACTATATTAGGTTTAACAGCAGGTGCATCTTTTATTTATGAACAAGAGACAGGTAATAATCAAGCAGATGGCACGGCTATTTCTGCCTTCTTACAAACAGGTTCAGTAGAGATCGCTGATGGTGATGAATTGATGTCAGTTAGTAAATTGGTGCCAGATTTTGATAATTTGGCTAATAATATGACAGCCACGTTGACCTTGGAACAATATCCACAATCTGCAGATACAGTGACTACATCAGGAACTATTAGTAGCACAACAGAGAAAATTGATGTAAGAGGGAGAGGTAGAGCAGTGAAAATTAAATACGAAACAAATACTGTAGATGATACACCTTGGAGACTTGGTTCAACAAAAATACAACTTAGACCAGACGGTAGACGGTGATTTATATTAAAGATCAGAGTTTATCTGATCAAGAGATTAAAAACCTTATGGTTTTTACAACTCATCCTTTTTATCTTTGGGGTGACAAAAATACTGAAACACGTTGTGTAAATATTGCATCAAATCATCAAATACCTTTAAAAATTAAAAGTTATGTCTCCCATGATTTTAAATTTAAAAATATAGAATTAGCTGAAATAATTACGTATCCAACTGGAATTTCTAAAAATTTTCATTTTGACACGCAAAGAGATAGCACAACTGGAACATCTGTAACGTTTTTAAATGATGATTTTATTGGCGGTGAGCCTGTTATAGAGGGTGTAAAAATAACACCCATTACAGGTAGAACCTATTTTATAGACGGAAAAATGTATAAACATGGAGTATTAAATGTTATAAAAGGCTCAAGACAAACTTTAACAATATGGTATAACAATGTCAAAAATAACAATAACTAGATTACCTAACGCTACACCAGAGTATGATGCCAGTCAGTTTGACCAAATGGTAAGTTTACTTGATCAAATAATTCTTTTATTAAATACAAACTATCAAGCTGACATAAAAGCAGAATCAGAGCAGGAGGCTTTTTTCTTTGGCTAATACATTTAAAAGCGCAATGTTAGATGTCACTACGACAGATCTAACAACTTTAATTACAGTGCCAACAGCAGATCCTGGTGCAACGCCCCCTGTGCCACCTACAACGAATGTTGTGAAATCTATTTTGGTTTGTAATGACTCAGGTAGCACAACACTGCTAGATGTCGAGGTGGTAAGATCCTCTGCTACATTTGAAGTATTTAAACAAAAAAGTATTGCTACAAACACAACAACAGAATTATTAGAACAACCATTAGTTTTACAAGAAAGTGATGTTATGAAAGTTCAAGCTAACGCAGCCAATCAAGTGCATGTTATAGCTAGTTTTATGGAGATCACAAAAGGACAACTCTGATCAGTCTTCATTCTTTATTTATTACGCCTGTCTTTTCATTAGAATTAAAAGATCATGAGCATTTAGTTGATAGCATTTATCAAATGAAAGAAAATGATGAAAAGGGTATGCCACGGTCCAATATTGGTGGTTGGCATAGTAATGATGAAATACATAATATAAAAAAATTTAAACCTTTAGTCGGTGATATTCTTAAATATGCAAAAGATTGCTTTGATCACATGGATGTTAAAGATAATTATGTTCCTGAGATGACAGGAATGTGGGGTATGATAAACCCACCAGGATCACGAAACAATGTACATACACATCCATATAACTACTTATCGGGAGTATTTTACCTAAAAGCCCCTGAAAAGTGTGGAAATATTGTGTTTCTAGAGCCTAAACCACAGTCAGAGGTGCTTTCACCCCCAAAAAAAGATAATGCTACTATACACCTCGCTCATAGCGTACAATGGGAGCCTAAAGAGAATTCCTTGATTTTTTTCCCATCTTGGTTACAACATGAAGTACAAATAAATAATTCTGATGAAGATAGAGTTATCATCAGTTTTAACATAAATTGGAGAAACGAAGATGCCGATAGTTGAACCTGCTGAATTATTAGGTCACATTACGACTGAAGACGGAAGAAAAATTCCTCATTATAAAGTGAAAACGGAAACGACCATTACAAACATCGATACAGGTCAGGAGTATGAATCAGAAGCTGCTATGCAAGCAGATATAGATGATCCTAATACAGCAACTACTGTTGAGAAAATAAAAAGAGATGTAAAGGTTTTTGCACCTTCACTAGCAGATATGTTAGGTGTAACGCCTAAATAGTGTCGCAAATATTTATACAAGAAAATTTTTTTCCGACTAAGTTGTATAATGAAATTGTACAACTCATGATTAAGGCTGAGTATATTCCCCCTCCCAAAGAACGTATTGAAGCGCATCAAGGGGCATACTGGCATTCGCACACTTTACCTAACAATTGTGACATTCAAGTAGAAATAAAAAAATTAATAAAAGAAAAATTTTATTTTAATATATCAAAATTTATTGAGACACACATGACGATGGTTGGCGCTTCTGATAAACCAAGACCTCATACTGACCTCTCAATGGGTGCAACGCATCAATGTTTAATTTACATGCATGGAGAAGAATCAACAAATAATGGTACAGGATTCTATCATGAAGTTTCTCCAGAACATCAAGAATTAAGTATACACGTCGGATTTAAGCACAACAGAGCTATTTTTTTTACATCGAATGTTACCCACGCACCTTTACAATGGGCGGGTAACGGTTCTTTTAGATATTCTATATGTAATTTTTTTACCTAGGCGCTACAAGCCTCACACTCTACTTCAGGATTTAAAATAACTGCTGAAGTAACACCAGTTGAACTGATTTGTGCGTTGGATTTATATGGTTTACCCTCAATTACAGGATGACAACTACAACCTTTTAAATGTTCCGATAGTGTTTTTTCTATTTTTTCTTTTTCTCTTTCCACTGCTAATAAACGTTCGTGGTATCTGCTCACCTTATCAGCAAGGGTAGCTATAGCCTTCAATACTTCTTGATTTTCCATAATATCTCCTTGATTTGTAATTTTTGGGTGAGATCTAATTTAAACATGTGTACAGAATATATCAAGCAATCTTTTTATAATTGTTTTCTTGACACAGAATTCATGTTATGAAAGGAGCAGAAAAAAGAATGGACGCAGCAACACAAATCTTTGGGCGAATTGTTAAAAAATATCAGTTACCTTTGGATAAAATTGAAGATTTAAATTTAAAATACGAAGAAGTTAGAAAAAATCTTAAAACATTTAATCATAGATTAGCTGGACGATTACAATCAGAATTAGATTTTACAGAAATACTACAATCAACAAGTATTTTTAAAGATATTGTAAAATGCATGCAAGATTATGTAGATGATTTAAAAAAATTTGGATTGTTAACAACTTATAATAATTTAAATATTTTAAGTTGTTGGATAAATGACATGAAACAAGGAGAATATAATCCACCACACACACATCATGACCTTACTGGATGGTCAACAGTTTTATTTTTAAAAGTTCCTGAATTCGTACGAGACACTGAGTACGAAAATAAATTTAGAGATGGTTTACTTGGTTTTATTACCGAAGATGGTTTAAGAATTGAATGGACGGAACCAAAAGTTGGTGATTTTTATATATTTGAAGCATGTCATCAACATTGTGTTATGCCTTTTAAAACTAAAATAAACGGAGAAGTAAGAAGATCTATGTCTTTTAATTTTACTTAAAAAAATGTTTAATAAAAAAATTACTTTTTGCGCTACAGATAAATCCATGGTTGATGTATGGCCACATCCTCAGTCTGCTTCAAAATTTATTCCTAAGGAATATAAAGAATTAGATAGATTACATAAAAAAAATTATCATATTCTAACAGTAAAAACATGTATTCCTTTTTTAGATTCAATGACTGCTGGTTATATTATACCTTTTGATCAAGATTATTTAATAGATCCAGTAGAAGACGATTTTTCTATAACACCAGCGAATAGACAACATGACGATTTTGGTTTTCATAATGAATCACAACTTCCAAAAACATGGCAAAAAACAATGGGTAAAAATGCAGGAAAATTTCACAATAAATGGTTAATAAAAACACCGCCAGGATACAGTTGTTTATTTATTAAACCTATGAACAGAATGGAAAACAGATTTGAAATAATTCCTGGAATTGTTGACACCGATGAGTATGTGAATTTAATTAATTTTCCGTTTATTCTACATAAAAAAGATGAACAATTTTTAATTAAAAAAGGCGAACCTATGGTTCAAGTGATACCATTCAAAAGAGAGGCATGGAAAAAATGGAGTGGTTTTTATTTAGAAAAACTACACAATAAAACTAGGAATCTTTTAACGTCAAAATTTATTGATCGTTATAAAAAATTATTTTGGAAGAAAAAAAGTTTTAAATGAAATCAATAACTGATTACATAAAAAGATACGACAATATTTTATCCGAGGATGTATGTGATCAAATTTGTAATGTCGATGAACGAGCATTTGAAGAGGGAATTATATCTGATGGTCAAAAGAATAAAAAAATTAGAAATTGCATACAAAAAAAGTTAGAAAAAAAATTTGAATTATTTATACAAGAAGCTGTTCAACAAGTTCTCATAAAATACATAAAAGATCATGCCAATTTTTACACTGGTCTTTCAGTGGAAGACACTGGTTTTGAACATTTAATTTATCGGAGCTCGGATAAAGCAGAATATAAAACGCATGTTGATGCGATGGATTTATATCCGAGAGTTTTAAGTATTTCTTTTACTTTAAATAAAGAATACGAGGGAGGTAACTTTGTTTTTTTTAATGACATGTCTTATGAAGTTAAAAATAAAAAAGGTAGTGCGGTCGTATTTCCAAGCAATTTTTGTTACCCTCATGCAATAACTCCAGTTACAAAAGGAACAAGGCAAGCAATAGTGACATGGATACGTTAGAAAAAAATAAATATAAATACGTAAAAAACATTATTTCAAAGGACATTGTAGAGTTTTTATCTAGTTGGAGCCTTAATAATTTTAATTTAAAAGGAGATTCACAAGCTCCAATGTCCTCTGTTCATCATTCAAACGAAGCTGAAATTTATAATCATGTTATTCATTTTCTTCATTCAAGAATGGAAAAAGAAACAAATAAAAAATTAAAACCTATATATTCTTACAATAGAATATATTTACCTGGTTCTGTGCTTGAAAAACATAACGACAGGCCCTCATGTGAAATAAGTGCATCAATAACACTTAAATATTATTATGAAGATAAAAAATACAGATGGCCTCTGTACATGGGGGAAACACCTATCATAATTGAAACGGGAGATGGTGTTATTTATAAAGGAGTTGAAATACCTCACTGGAGACCTGTATTTGCACAACCTAAACAATGCTGGCATCATCAATTATTTATACATTATGTTGATAAACATGGACCTTATTCTAATTTAATTGAGGAAAAAACTTTTGAAGATTTTAAAAAAAATTCAAAGTTACACAAAAAACCAAATATAAAATATTAAGAATAATGTTCGTCAAAATCTTTCCATGTTTTTGACCAGTCTATGTAAGATGCAGTGGCAGAATTATGGACATGAAAATCATCTATATTATTACCATCATTTACCCAAGAAATTGAAGCGTTTTCATAATAATTGTTATAATCTAAAAACGCTGAATTAATTTGTGTTTTTCTTGTTTCACCCCAAGATAGTAAATTTGCAATTGTTGTGCTTCCTACAGAATCACTTGTAGCGTTTAATGCAGTGTTACCAGTCATATCACCAGTAGATGAGTCTTTATTTTGAATTTCGTTGTCACCCTCTAATTCATTCCAAATTACATAATGAATTGTATTAGGGCACCATCCATCTTGCCAAGCGTTTCCTTTGTCTGCCCAAGCAATACGAACAGAATTATCTAATAAAATATACTCTCCGTTTGCAATTACTATTTGTGTCGCCATTAATGTTTTATAATATAGTTAACCACCACATAAGGTGAAAAAGAATTTGTTCCTGATGCTGTTACAGATCCAGTTAAACTTGTAGTTATATTACCTGTCAACGTTCCAGATAAAGTATGAGAGTGAGTGTGACCCGTTCCTGATCCTGTATTACATATTGTGGGGTTAGATGTAGTACAAACATTTCTTCTTTGACCAGGAGAAAATGTATCTGCTGTTGCAGTAGGAAGATATTTAAAAGCAGGAGTACCACCAGAAGGGTTTTGTTCAAAAACAGGTGAGCCACCGTATTGATGTGCATGAGAAGCTAATTGAGCTTCTGTTAAAGACGTATTCGAAATAGCACCTGTTATAGTTACTGATTGGTTTGTAGCATTTGTAGCAGCTTGGTTGTTAGTTACGGAAACCGTAACTGTATTTGCACCGCCAGTACCAGCTAAGTTGTATGTATTACCATCATAACCTTGTGGCATTTTACCTTGAAGGTTAGGGACGTTGAACGTTGTGGAACCATCACCTGCACCGTAAGTTGTAGAAATTACAGCAAATAAATCTGCGTAAGTTGTTCTTGATACAGCACCGCCATTACATAATAAATAACCATCTGGAGCCGCAGCTTTAGTCCAAGGCTTGATTGCGCCTACTTCACTTCTGTTTACTATATCTTGTAAGTTAGCCATAATTAATCGTTATACTTTAATAACCAACCGTTGTCACTGTCATAATACACCAACGATATACCAGCTCGGTTAGTTGAAATTGTTAAATCTGCTGCAGTCCCTTGAATCTTTT
>JAAOEI010000474.1_pt1 | contig 15562 bp, 16 predicted proteins | sample 7059261 | NCBI WGS metagenome assembly JAAOEI01 (sample SAMN14008812, study PRJNA610033) | viral metagenome | isolation source: viral particles filtered from seawater | place: China: Hangzhou Bay, Yangshan Deep Water Harbour | collected 2017-10-31
TTGGTATAGCGGCATCACTACCACTAATGATTAATTTTTTCCAACTTGGCATTTAATTTATCTCCTTATGGTTGGTTACCTGTTTGGCCCACTTCCTTGATTGCCACATCAAGGCCGATAAGTTATTGTTGTTCTTTATAACTTTTTTGTAATTTTTCTACTACGGAAACTGCTTCTATCAATTGTTTACCTGGTATCATACCTTCTTGTACCAAATACAATAAGAACTCAATTTCCTGTTTATTAAACTTCAACGAAGGTGTCTCTTTCGAAACACCCTCGTTAATCTTAGGATTTTGTTGTTTCATTTTATCTACTAAACTCATAATAACCTTTAACATTTTCCTTATGAGTATATGTAGATATCGCCGTTACTATCGTCGATTTTTAAATTACCCTTTACTTCATATGTTGATGAACCTGTATTAGCGTTCAATACATATAATGATGCATATGCTTCTGGGGTTGAAGTAGTTGCGTCTTGTGCTAATTGTGTATCAATCTGAACACCGAATCTATCGGTTGAATCGTCAAATACAAATGCACTACCACTACCTGCTGAACCACTACCAACTAAGAAACCACCATCTCCTGTCGCTCCTGAACCACTATTGAATAGTGCGAATCTGTCTGCGATTAATAAGTTAGATGATGAAATAGCTGTTTGTGAACCATTAACTTGTAAATTACCTGTAATGGTTACTGCTCCGTCAACACTTAATGTTGAACCATCAAATGTTAAGTTTGCTTCTGCGTTTTGTCCGTCAGTTCCAGTTGCTGTTAATATTCTGTTGTTTGCTCCGTTTGTCATAAAGTCGGATACATCTACTGATAATTGGTTTGAACCATAATCAAGACCTGTACCTGCTACATTTGAGTTCAACATAGAACCTTCAACTGCGTTAGCTGCGATTGTTACTGCACCATTGTTTGCTAAAGTTACATCACCACTAACTGCTACTGAGTTAACGTCTGTTCCGTCACCAACAAGTATATATCCATTTGTTTTAGCGTCTAAATCAGTAGGTGCGTTTGATGTTCCACCAACTTTTACACTACCTCTTGTGATGTTTGCCAACATATTGTTGTCTACCGAATCATTTGCGATAGTTAAAGCACCACCTGCTGCGATTGTTGCGTCCCCACTAACGAGTGCGAATGCACCATTTGCAACCATAGTCATTGTAGCTCTTTTTTCTGTTCCGGCATCTGAGATTAAAAATTCATCATCAGTTGCGTGTGGTACACCACTAAATGCGTCAAAAGCGTCAATGTCTAAATCTGCTGCTGCGATATTTGTTAATCCTGAACCATCTCCAATAAATGCAGATGCACTAACTGTACCTGCTGAAGCGGTCATATTACCTGATAGAAATAATCCACCAGACATTTTTACTTGTTCTTTAGAATTTGTAGAATCTATTTCTAAAATTCCTGTTTTACCACTTGCGTCAATAGATAATGCTGATGAATTATTGTCAATTACATCTATATCTGTTGCTGCTCCTGTTAAATCTATATCACCACCACTTACGGTTAAATCACCACCAATTGTTACATCGTCTGGTAAACCAATAGTAATACTATTAGCTCCATTTGTGATTTCTACTTCGTTTGAAGTTCCGGAAATAGTAGCTGCTGCTGGGCCGTCTGCCCCACCAATAATTATTTGTCCGTTAGTTGTTAATGCTACTGAACCAACTGCGTCTGTACCACTATCTTGTGAAATCAGAACTGCTTTGTCCGTTAAGGAACTGGCACCAATACCACCCTGTGCTACTGGTAATGCAGTGTCTAACGTTAAAGATGCTAGTTCGGCGGCTGAACCACTAACGATAACTTTTTTCCAACTTGCCATTATTTTTCTCCTAAGATTATCTTTAAGTATGTAAATACATACTTCTCTTATCTATAAATATAAAAAAATGAAATTTTAAGAATTAAAACCTAAGTAAAAATTACTACCACTATACATTAATCCACCTTCTTGAGCGGTTGGTGAAGTGGTTTGTTCTTTTAAAACAATAGAACCTGTAAATCTACTGATGTCTGATACGAATAGATTCGTAATATTGACTTGTCCTGTTCCAGAAACATCTAAATTCTGGAAAGAACCACTTTTGTAAGGTAGTGTTGAACTACCGATATTGTAAAGATTGGCTGCATCTGGAATCAATGAACCACTCACAACATCAATACTTGCTGTTGTAAATGTTAGTAAACTTGATAATTGTTTTGATTTTAAATTTGCCATTGCATATTCCTATGTATAAATATCTAACTATTAAATTTACCGAAACCAATTACTTCGTCTTGTGAAGAAATTGTATATCCGAGTGAATTTGTATCCAATCTTAACTCTAAATTTGTTGATGTTTTTTGTTCTATTGTTAGTGCGTCGTTTTCAACCAACATACCATTGATAAAAAACATAAAATCATTTTCAGTTGTTCCGGTAAATCCTGTTGGTGCAGATGCTGTAATAGCATTAAAACTTGAAGTAGAACTATTGACAAAACTACCCGTATGAACAAATGATTTTCTTAAATAATCTCTTTCGGGTGCAGTTCCTGATAGATACTCGTATGCTACATATTCTGTAACTAATGATGTTTGACTTTGGTCCGTAACACTTATATCATTAGATATTTCCGTAATAGTATTAGAACCATTAAGACCTAATGAACCAGTAATGTCTAAACTACCGGTAAAAAATTGTTTTTGTGATAAACTTTCACCCCATCTTGTACTACCGGTTTGTACTGATGAAGTTGCATTTGATAAATCTGTCTGGAAATTAGATGCAGTTACGACACCTTTATATATTAAATTACCGATTGTTGTTACATTTTCCGTAGTTAAAACTTTATCTTGAAAATGTAAATCTCCTACGATTTTTCCATCACTAAACACCAATACTTCAGACCCCGTTCCTACGGTCAAACTATTACTACTTAGAGTTACATCATTAAATTGGACATTAGAACTTGTTTGGACATTTTGACCAATAGATATTCTAACTACCGATGTGTCAGTTCCGTCTAAAATTTGGTCTCCTGTAACTCCGTTTTTTGTAAGAGTTACACCTACTCCTTGTTTTGCTACAAAAGCATTTCTTAATTTAAATATAGTATCTGACATTATGAATTAAACTTACCGATTCCTAAAATTTCGTCATCGGATTCTAATTCATATCCTATTGAATCGGTGTCTACCTTTAATAAAAATTCTGTACTATTTTTTTGTTGTATTGATATGGCATCGTGTTCCATATATTGTCCATTGATAAAGAATACAAAATCATTTTCACTTGTTGATGTCATAGTAGTAGTAGAAGCAGTTACTGCTGTAAAGCTTGCTGTATTACTACCACTAATACCGGCTGATGTTTTATAAAAGTTCTTTCTTAAATAAGTTAAATCATCATTAGAAACCCCAGATGAAACCGTGGTGTTTGCCAATACATACTCAGTAACGAGTGCAGTTTGACTTTGATTTGTTAGTCCGGTATCGTTAGATATTTCATTTACACTATATCCATTTAACTTTAATGAACCAGTAACATCTACCGAACCGGTAAATGAATGTGTATCAGATAATGATTCTCCAAATGCATTAGAACCTGTTGAATAATCAATAGAACGAGTAGTTACTTGTGTAATAGTTGAGTCCGCAGTTAAACTTCCAGTAATACGAACATCACCTAACACCGTCAGACTACCAGTAATTATTGATGAACCTGTAATTTCTATTGTTCCGTCTGAACTACTAATACGTCCGTCTGCTATTACGGTAGTTCCTGTTCCGATTTGAACTGAGTTTGCAGTTAAAGTGTTGAATTGAACATTGTCAGTTGTTCCGACTGATTGTCCGATTGAAAATTCTTGTGTTAATGCACTTGAACCATCAAAACTTACCCCGTTATTAGAAAGTGTTACACCAGTTCCTTGTTCAAACACTAAACCATTTGAAATACTAATCGAATAAATATCTTTTGCAGGGTCTCCACCCTCAACTGCAGAATTACTACCGATTGTCGCTTGTCCTGTTTTATCAACTACGATAGAGTCTGTATTTTCTCTAACGACAATCTTTTTAGGTGTTAAATATTTTTGTGTCGTTGTTTTACTATCGTAAGTTTCTGGTAAAATGTATCCATACAATTGAACACTAAAAGTAGTTTTAATTAATCTTTCTCCGTCAATCTGACTTGAGTCTGAAAAACTTTCAATACGAGTTCTAAATCTCATCTTACCTGGTTCACCCCAGTATGCCCCGTCCGAATAATTAATTTTTTCTACGATACGATTCATTTGTTCTATGTAAGAAGTCCATATGGTAAATTCATATGTAAGAGTTACATAGTCTGGCATTGCTACATTATAATACTCTTTATTTGGTGAAAGATTTTGTAATACTGAAAATTTATCATAACGATTAGAGTTACTATACTTTTTTTCAAACGAATAAAATATACTTGGATTGTTTGCGTCTAATTTATCAATCGGTATATTTTCATTTCTTTCCATTGATGTTCTTTTAAACACAATTAAAGGAACTATTATTTGTCTTTTTTTATCTCTTAAAAATCCTTGTTTAGAAACTTGTGTCCACCTTTCTGGTGAAGCATAAATACAAGGAACTTTTACCTTTTCATTATTGACACTTACTTCTGGTTTAATAACTTCATTAAAATAGTACATAATTGCACTATCCATATCCATTATACCAACGGATATATTCTTAACATCATCACGAACGGATTGTGAACTACGACTAATCTTTGTTCCACGATTAAAAGTATTTCTTTGACTTCTTGGTATTGGTTTTTGTCTTGCCATTAAAATCCTCTATATTCTTCTAAGTTTGTGGTCGGCATTCTTGTTAAATGTGCTTGTACCACGATTGAGTGTGATTTTGTTGGGTCTCCACCAATTAATTGATTTTCATTATAAGTATTGACTTCAAAATAACCCTCGTTCCATTTTAGGATATCACCGATGTCTGGTTTTAGATTTACTTCGACTAAGTATGCTCTTTGAAATGCAAATGTAACATTTTGTTTGTTATCTGCACCAAATTCATTTATCTCAAAATCAAAATCTTCGGCATCAACAATACACGGAAGTTTTACACCTTGTTTGTAAGTCTTACCTTCAGAAGCTTCACCATACATATTTGTTTCTGTATCATATACTGAAGTTCTGTAAAGAATTACAAACTGGTCTATAATCCCGCAATCATCAATATTCGGTTCACCTAAAAGTTCCCTGTTGAACTTTTCTATGGTTGCCAAATCTTTTGTTCCATAGTATCTTTGTGGCATTTAATTATCCTATATAGATTGGGTAAGGTACTTTACGAAGTGTTTCTTGTTGGAAGTCACTTTCATCTCTTTGAGCTTCCATAAGTGCCTTACGACTTGTTTGTTCAAGTGTTTCTCTTAATTGTTCTATTAATTGTTCTTTTTCAGCAGTTGCTTCTGACCTCAAAGTGTCTCCGTCAAGTGCAACTTCTGAATTTGGAATAGGAATTGTTCCATACTTACCACGAACCATACCTAATAACTCTTTTGATAAAGCTAGTGTGTACTTTCTTATCCATTGTTTACCAACATCGTTGATGTTTGAATAAACCATAAAGTCATATTTTGCGTTTGAGTAATCAGAAACTACATTTGCTGAACCACTAAACCTTGTTCTTAAAGGATTATCTCTATCACTCGTTAAAATATAATCTATCCAAAGTTTACCTCTTTCCGTTGGTTGTGGAAATATTCTTAGTTGATTATTTTTAATATCAAATGAATATGCTGATTTTCTAATCTGGTCATTAAACTCAATAGCCTGTATTCTTAACAAATCTGCGTAGATTGGTTGTAATACGAAAGTAATTGCTGGTGAATAACTTCCAAATCCAAATCCGTCCAACATATTGTATGTTCCAAAACCTGTTGACGCATAAGGGTCAAAGTATCTTGTAACTGCTGGTCTTGCTTCATAATGAACTCGTTTAACTTCAATGGAAGCTCCACTATGACTTGCTTCTGATATTACACTATTTAAATCATAAACTTGACTACCGGAAGTCGTTGTTATTGCTGTTCTTTTATATTCAACATTACCACCAACTCCAGCTTCTGAACCATAGTTTTCTGAAATAAAGATATTTTCTGAAAGTCCTGGTTGTATTCTTTTTTGTGTGAAATTAGAGCTTGTTGATGCTCCTTTTAGATGTAATAAATTATCACGAATATTAAATTGATTAACTTGTGCACTATATTCTGAAACTGCTTCTTCTAAACAAGCGTAAAATTGTTTATCTTGAAGTTCAATGTCTACGATTGGATAACCTAATCGTTTAGCACACCAACTTGCTACCTGTGGTGCCTCATTTTGAAATTCAAGGTCGTTATCATACAACTCAAATGGTGTATTTCCAACAACACTTGACCCACTTCCTGGCCATATTGGTTCTTGAGCCATTAAAATTCTCCTATTAATAGTCTATTTGTATACATTAATAAATATAACAAGATTAAGATTTATTCCTTAACTCGTCAATTTGTTTTTGTTGTTCTTTGACTGCTTCAATTAACAACGCTATGATTTTCTCATATTTTACTGCTTTATATCCAGTATTTCTTGTTGTAACTAATTCTGGTAAAACTTCTTCAATTTCTTGTGCTATGACACCAATGTCGTGTCCTTCGTATGTTGATTGATTATCATTCCAATCAAATTCATATCCACCAATAGATTTAATCTTTTCTATTGGATTAGAAATAGGTATAATATTATCTTTTAATCTTTTATCTGATGAATAAAATGCTATTACATCTCCACTAAATCTACCCTCAGAACCACTAATGTTTCCTGATGCTGAAATATGTGGAACCACCAATACATTTCCGTCAAATGTTAGGTTTGCTTCTGCATTAAATGCGTCGGTTCCTGTTGCAGTCAATACTCTATCATTAACACCATTGGACATAAAGTCTGATACATCAACACTAAATTCTCCACTTGATAAATCTAATCCACTTCCTGCTGTAAAACTACCTGATATATCGGATGCGATTTGTGCCGAACTACTGATTAAAGTATTGGATAATTCGGTTTCAGCAGTTGTGATACGAGTTGAAAAACTACCACTATCTGTTTGTAAATTATCTATATTCGTTTGTTCAGTAGACAAGTCAGTTTCTAAAGTCGTTACACGAGTTGAAAAACTTGAACTTGGTTGAGTAAATGACCCAGAAATATCAGATGCTATTTGTGCGGAACTACTAATAAGGGTATTATCAAGTTCAGTTTCGGCAGTAGTAATTCTCGTTGAAAAACTTGAGCTGGCAGCTGTGAAAGAACCACTTATATTGGATGCTATCTGAGCTGAACTTGATAATGCTCCTTGAAAAATTCCATAAAAATTTGGTGCTCTAAAATCTACACTTGATGTGATTGATGTTGTTGAGTGTTGATATCTTAGATTTGCTATGGTTCCACCTAAACCAAAATCTATACCACCTCCGTCTAATTGAACGGAAGTAGTGCTACCACTACCGATTGTAATGTTTTTATCTCCAATGTTTAGAGTTGCGGAGTCTATTGATGTGGTTGTTCCCGATACATCTAAATTACCACCAACACTTACATTACCGGTTGTCGTTACACTTGCAAAGTCTACATCATCAGTTGTTCCAACTCTTTGATTTCCAAATGAACCACTAATGTCTGATGCTATTTGTGCTGAACTACTAATCAATGTATTAGATAATTCTGTTTCATTGGTAGAAATTCTTGTTGAGAAACTCGAACTAACTGATGTAAACGAACCACTAATGTCTGATGCGATTTGAGCAGAACTACTAATCAATGTATTAGATAATTCTGTTTCTGCTGTTGTAATTCTGGTTGAAAAACTACCACTATCGGTTTGTAAATTATCTATATTTGTCTTTTCAGTAGATAAATCTGTTTCTAAAGTTGTTACACGAGTTGAAAAACTTGAACTTGGTTGAGTAAATGAACCAGATATATCTGATGATATTTGAGCAGAACTTGATATAAAATCAATTCCCTCTAATGTGGTTAATCTTGTGGATACACTACCACTATCTGTTTGTAAATTATCTACATTTGTTTCTTCTGTTGTGATTCTGGTTGAGAAACTTCCACTATCTGTTTGTAAATTTGTAATATTTGTTTCATCAGTCGTTAGTCTTGTGGACAATGATGAACTTAAACTTGTAAAAGAACCGCTTATATCACTTGATATTTGTGCAGATGAACTAATAAGTGTATTTCCTAACTCACTTTCAGCTGCTGTAATTCTTGTGGAAAAACTTGCACTTGGTTGTGTAAATGAACCACTAATATCTGATGATATTTGTGCAGATGATGAAATTACTCCACTATTGGTTCTCAATACTGTAGCATCAACTGTAAATGTTCTATTTGAACTAATATTACCACCACCTGATAGTCCGTCTCCGGCCGTAAGAGTTACACTTGTGTGGTCAATGTGTTCATTAGGAACAAAATTTGTGGTTTGGTCGTGGTCAATGGCTGCAGAACTACTAATTAATGTATTTTCTAATTCAGTTTCTGCTATTGTAATTCTTGTAGAAAAACTTCCACTATCAGTTTGTAAATTTGTAATGTTGGTTTCGTCTGTGGTTAAACGAGTTGATAAAGAACTACTTAAATTTGTAAAAGAACCACTAATGTCGGATGCGATTTGAGCACTACTACTGATTAAAGTATTACCGAGTTCTGATTCTGTTGTGGTTAATCTTGTCGATATAGAAGAACTTTCTGCACTACCACTAAATGCACTTATCCCCTGTATACCTTGTGCACCGGTTGGTCCCGTTACTCCTTTTGGACCTTGTGGTCCTTGAGCAGTAACATTAACAACTGATGTAGTATTATTCGATACAACAATAGACTTTTGGTCTTTAGTAATATTTACTGACTTTTTATCTTCGGTCGTTGTAATCTTATTTGGTGAGTCTGGTTTAATCGTTATAGCCACGATTTAATCTCCTAATAAGTACCTGTTGTGACTTCTTTAGATAGTGTGATTTTTCCTTCTATTAATCTCGTTACAACTGCACAATTTCCACTTCCGGAAACGATTTCTAAATCATAAGATGCTTCTGTAAATGAGAGTGCTGATGAAGAAACTGCACTTATAAAAATTCCAATACTACCAGAAGTTAGGGGTTTTGATGCCGTTAATCCACCTGAACCACTTAAATTTAATCCTGTTCCACACGGACCAAGACTTGAACTTAATGTCAAGTATGATGTTGAACTACCTGGTGATTGTCTTAAATCCATTCTTGCCTGATAACCTGATATGTCTATTGGATTATCACTTGAATCCTTATATACTACTTCAAAATCTGTTGTTGAACCTTGTTCGATAGTAAAGTTATATTTACCTGCTGCCATAGAAAAATCCTTATATATAAATGTATTTTATCAATAATAAATATCAGTTTAAGAAGTTTTAGAAAAAAATCCTTGACTTTTACATTTTTTCTTTGTATATTATAATGTAATAATTGGTTAAAGGAAATAATAATATAGGTATGAAAAAACCCCCGACCGAAATCGGGGGTTTTTCTTATCTGTCAATTGTCAATTAATTAAATTAATAATTAATGTCCATTACACATAGTTTACATCAGCTACTATGACTTTACCGTAGAATTCTGGACGAACCATTTTCTTCGCGTATCTTGTCATCACACCTTTACGTGGTGTGAAGTTTTTAGGGTCATAGACAAGTGGTGTCATAATTAACGGAACATATGGTGCATAAACCGCTCCTGTTTCAAGGAAGTTCTGTCCTCTAAATCCGACAAGGATTTGATTCTCTAACATATATGGGTTTTTATACACTGTGTATCTGTTATTAAGAGCTCCAACTTTTTGAACGCCCATAGCGAACTGGTTAGTTGTAGCTTCACCTGTTGTGTCTGCTGCGTATCCAGGAATACTTTCGATGATAGTTGCTGTCTCTGGTGATACCACCAAGAAGTTAGCTCCACCTCTTAAAGTTTTCTGATGAATTGCGTTAGAAACTGCTTGTATTTTGTTTCCAAGAGTTTGGAACCAAGTTCCTTTTGTGTATGCGTTTGATTCACCACTTGATTGTACAAATGTTGTATTTGCTGAATCATATTCATATCCAACTCTTGCTGACCAGTTTTCTGTTTTTGCTGAAGCGTTTGAGAACAACATATCAAGAATTTCTAAGTCAATTTCCATAGAAATGTACTCAGAAAGTAATGATGTTAATTCTGCTTCTGCGTCAACTGAATGATATGCATTTAAGTCTTGTGCAAGTTCTGGTGTCCAGACTGCTTTTAACTTACGAGTTTTCGCGATTATCGGAATACTCTTTAATGCGATATCAAGTTCTGGTATGTCGATATCTGCTTCTGGGTTAGCGTCGATATTTGCTGCTGTTGCTTCAAAATCTGTTCTGCTGTAGTCAGTTGCAGATACTTTATGATATTTAACATACACTTCGTCTGGTGGTGCTGCTTGTGCTTTCTTTGCGATGAAAGAAATAGTAGTACCACTAATCTTTGTATATGCTGGGAAATATTCATCAAATTCTGATGAAGAACCTGATAGTGCGAAAGCTCTAACTCCGTCTGTATCTGGGTTAGTCATTGCGGCTGTTGATACATTGATTTTTACCAATCCGTTATCTACTGAACTACCTAATGCGATAGATTCTGATAATGATGGTTCAAAATCAACATCTGCCCAAGTTACTGAACCTGTTGTGAACTGAGTTGCATTTGCTGTTGAAGCGTGTAGAGCTAATGCTACAGTCAAATTGTCGTTAATGGAATATCCAAATTTACCTGCACCATATAGACCGCCTGAAGCGTCTACATTTGAACCTGATGTATTACCATATACATCTGAGTTATTTGTGTGTAGGTTTGTTTGGTCAGTACCATATTTGAAGTCAAGATAGAAAATAAGACCTGATGGTAAGTTCATAGGTTGAACACTTACAAAGTCTTGTGCTGCGATTTCACCAAAAATTCTACGAACTAATGGTAAAGCTACACCACTCCACTCCTCTGCGTTTTGACCACCTGTGACTGATGCTTCTTGAATAAGCTGTGAAGCTTGGTTTTCAAGAAGTACTGCCATACCGTGTCTTTTTGTTTCATCTTCAAGACCTTCTAATAGTCCTGTTGGTTCCCATTTTTTGACTAATTGACGAGTTTGTTCTAAAAGTTGTCTTTGTGGATTATATCCGTCCATCAACTTTTCGATTGAATTTAATTTACTCATTTCTTTAGTCTCCTAATTAAAGTATGTTTGCCAATTTCTTGAATCTATTTCTTAATTCTTGTCCTTCTGACAAAACTTCTTGTTTTGCTGGTTTTGTAGAACGAACTGCTTTAGAACTTGAACCTTTAGACTCGACTATTTTACTTGTAGGTCTTTTAAATGATTCTGCTAATGTAGCGTAAACCAATTTAACTTCTCTTAAGTTTGTAGTTCTGTCAAAAGTTTCAACAACTTTTAATTTTTGGTTGTTGTTAAGTCCAAATGCTCTAAATAGTTTGTTTGAGAACAATAATTTAGCATTCAAGAGATTAACTTCGTTTAAGTTTTTTCTCATAAAGTTAATTACTTTACGATACTCTTTGATTTCTTTTTGAAGTGATTCAAGCTCTGCGTCTTTATCCTCTTCTTCCTCTTCTTCTGTAAGTGCTTTAAGAACTTCGTCTAAGTCAAGGTCTTCTGTTAAGTCGTCCACTGTTTCGTGGTCGCCAAGTTCATCACCTGCTTTCTTATCAGAACCTTCACCTTCTGGTCCTTGTGCACCTGTTTTTGAAGAATCGTTAGCTTCTGGATTAATTTTGTTGTCAGCTTTACCAATGTCTGATGATACATCGTTTTCTTCGACTTTATCTTCTTCATCTTTGTCTTCAGATTCGTCAATTTCATCTTCTTCATCTTTATCTTCTGCTTCCTCGAAATGGTCTTCATCATCAAGGTCTTTTTCAAGTTCAGCAAGAACTGATTCAAGGTCAAGGTCATCTTCATCTTCAATATCATCTGCTTCTTCAACTGAGTCATCTTCCTCAGCATCATCTGCTTCCTCTACTGAATCATCTTCTTCTCTTTCCTCGCCTTCATTTCTTTCTTCACCTTCTTCAGAATCTGTTTCTTCTTGGTCAGCTTCCTCTACATCATCTCTTCTCATTGAACCTTCCTCGTGGTCAGTTTCCTCGTGGTCACCTTCCTCGTGGTCAGTTTCTTCAGCATCGTGTGACATTTCTTCAGCGTCGTGTGACGTTTCTTCAAAATCATCACCTTCTTCTGCTTCGTGCTCATCTTCACCTAAATCTTCATCGTCTTCGATTTCTGATTCAGCTGCGATTTTCTTAGATAACATAGATTGTAAACGCGGTGTGAATGCTTCTTCAAGTGCTATTTTTGCGTTTGCAAGTGCAGTTTCACGAACAGCTTTTGCATCTGCTATAGCTTCTCTTAGTAAATCATCCATTTTATAATCTCCGTTTGGATTCAATATAGTTATTAGGAACTATAATATAGTTTTAATAGATTACACTATATGATGTACGAATGTACAATAGTGTATTTAGTTTTGTATATATAAATATAACAAAACCAAAAAATATCACACAAAGTGTGTATTTATTTTAATCTTCTTGATTTTTTAATTTTTCGTATTTGGTTCGTAGTTTAGCTTTATTTCGTTGTTCTCTTTTTAATGCCGATGGCTTTTTGTAAAATGAACGTTCTTTTAATTCAAACATAATGCCAGAATCTTTGACTTTTCGTTTGAATATTTTTAGTGCTTTTTCTACTGATTGTCCTTTACGAATATTTACTTTTAACAACCTTTACTCTCTTTCTTTTGTTTATAAAAATCCAAATAAGTGGTCTAAACCTTTAAGTGCTCTACGATTACCTTTCATAGCAGCCATAACCATAAGTGAATATCTTCTTATATGGTGTGGTTCAGCCCTTGCTGTATCTAATACATCTAATAAATCATCTGCGTCAAGTCCGTCATACTTGTTGACAAACGCTGCTACATCTTTTGGTGATTTACCAAGTAGTGATGATACTTTTTTAACATCTTTGTCCGAAGTTGAAACTTTCTCATTTAAGTCTTCTTGTTTTAACTTGAATCTTTTTGTGGTGTCTTCGAGTGTTGGTAATGGCTCACCAAACTTTCTTTCATTCCAAAGATTTTCGTTTAACAATTTTTTAAGTTTCATTATTTAAGTTTACCTTCAGCTTTTGCTTTGTAGTTTTTGTCTACATAGTTAAAAAATTCTTTTTTCTTTTCATCAGAACCTAATTCGTCTGGTGAAGAGATTCCAAATTTCTTCATTGCTTTTTGGAAGAATTCTTCGTAATCGCCTTCTTCAATGGTATCTTGTTCGTCATTGTTGACTGGTGTTTCATTTTCTGGAATATCATAATAACGATTTAAAATCATACCCATATCTTCATACAATCCAGCTAATCTTTGTTGAACTGATGATGCTTCTTCAGCGATTTTTGAAAATGCTTTTGAGTGATTGGTTAATTCTTTCATATTACGAGAAACCGTAACTTTATCAAACCAATCTTCTGTTTCTTGTAATGTGTGAGAAGCTGCCATTTCTGCTATCTTTGATAGAGATTTTGCAGTTTCTTTTAAAGTTTGTTGTTGATAAAGAGTTTCCCCTAATTTGTTATAATTTCTTAATGCTTCAGATACTTGTTTAGAAGTAATCTTTTGTGTTGGTGTTTCACCATATTTTTCTTTAACGATATTAGATAAAGAACTATATCCTGCATTAATACCTGGTGTTGAAACTACCCCACCGACTATGGAAAAGTTTTCTTTAATTAAGTTTTTTAGTTTAGCCATTTTATGTTTTCTCCTTGTATATAAATATTATCTTGTTCGTTTTTTAATCAAATCAAACAAAGACATAAAGAATTCTTTTTTACTAAATGATGCGTCCCCTAATGGTGTGGTTTTGATTGAACGAATCAAATCCATAGCATCATATTTACCTTGTTTAATATCTTTAATAAATTGTCCAACAACATTTTGTTGTAGTTTACCGACTTTTTTACTTGCGTCTTTTACTGCATTTACTGAAAAGGTTTGAGTTTCTTTGTTTTGATATCCTCTACCTGAATCTGTAAATCCTGTTGTTGCTTCTCCAAGATGTTGTTTTGTGATGTTTTTTACATCTAATCCAAATTCTACTACTCGTCTTTTGTATGACATTTGAAGTTCCTTTGCTGACTTTCTCATACCTTCTTTGTTGAGTAGTTTGACAAGTCTTGTAACTTCTTCTTTGATGTATTCTAAATTAGTTTCAATACCACGAGCTGCTGCTTCAAACTCTCGTTTGTCTCTTGGGTTCATTTCTTCTTGTAATATAGATTTTAATTTAATCATTACCTAAATTTTCCTGACATAATTTGAAGTGTATATCTTTGGACATCTTTTGCATATCCCTCAACTTCACTTCTGGAAAAGTCTGCTGTTCCGTATCTAATTTTGTCTTGTTTTTCTTGTTCTAATGCACCTAAGTAATATCCATAATATCTATACAATTGACTTAAGTCATCACCTACTGCCGATGCTAATGCATAAGCATCTGATTCTTGTGTCGCAGTTGTTCTATTAGATTGATATCCGTCAATAATCTTTTTAACTTTACCCGTTGCTTTAACACCACCAAGAGCTCCGTCAATAATTTGTTGACAAAAGTTTGCTGCTTTCTTAACTTTTTCTGCTAATTTCTTAGGGTCGTTTAATCTTTTCTTTAATAATTCATCAAAGTATGACTGATTAATTCTTTTAAATTCATCATTAGTTGTGAATTTACTTGCTCCGAATTGTGCTGCTTGTCTCATTTGTCGTTTTACACCAGCACCCATATAAGGTTGGTCTTCATCTAAATTGATGTGATGAAATTTAATTCCTGGTATTTTCATTATTGATGATAATGATTGGTATCCTAATTGATTGATACCGAAAGTTTTATCTCTTCTTGGATAAGGTAAATCTCTTGGGCCAGCATCTACGGTTGGAACTCTACCTTTACTATACCCACCACTCGCCAATCTTTTACCTGTTACGGTTTGAACTCTTGTTGCTGGTTCATAGTCGTGTGTCCACCACATTGGTTTTCCGTCTTTCAATACCAATACCGCTGTAAACTTTTTTAATGTAAAGTTATCACTTGACCAATATCCTTTTTTACCTTTTGTCGGGACTGTAACTTCTTTATCTACATATGCAATCTCAATACCTTTTTTCTTTGGTTTAGTGTTGGTTTCGATTTCTGCGTCTGTGATTTTATCCCATTCAACACCAAGTTTTGCTCCCCACATAAAGAATTGACTTTCTAATCCTTGCCAGTGATTTGTCAATGCTCTAAGTTTACCTGCTGCAAACTTTTCAGTTATTAAGATTTGATTTTCTTTTAAAATACTTTTTAACTTAATCATTATATAAAGTCCCTTCTTCCTCT
>JAAOEI010000475.1_pt1 | contig 15531 bp, 18 predicted proteins | sample 7059261 | NCBI WGS metagenome assembly JAAOEI01 (sample SAMN14008812, study PRJNA610033) | viral metagenome | isolation source: viral particles filtered from seawater | place: China: Hangzhou Bay, Yangshan Deep Water Harbour | collected 2017-10-31
GGTGACGCGCAAGGCACGATAGAAAACTAGATTCAGCATTTTTGATTTCTATGCCATTCGAGAACCCCATAAAGACGGCGGATAACGTCAAAACTGTGGACCCCAAGTCTGTCCAGACCGAATGGGTTTTCAAGGGCGAGGAAACGCTGGACAGGCGCGAAATCAAAAAGCTTTTACGGAAGCAGGACGCGCGGGAATTCGTTGGAGATTTGAAACCGGGTTTCCACGTTTGGGGACTGACGCGCGGCCAGTTTTCGTTGATCGACACCATTCGCGCCGTCACCGACCAAACCGGACCCGTTGCGTTTACGCTGGCGACCTGGACCGTTGCCAAAGCTGACCTCAACGCATTGATCGAGCTTTTAACGCCGGAACGGTTCACGCGGATTCGGTTGCTGCTGGATTGCACATTCCAGCGGCGGCAACCGTCACTGTTTCAGCACATCAAAACGACGTTTGGCGCGGACGCAATCCAAATCACACACACACACGCCAAGTTTATGCTGTTCGAGTCCGACGCCTGGAAGATCATTTGCCGAACATCCATGAACTTGAACTTCAACCCGCGCATCGAGGACATCGAATTGAAAGACGACCCGGTTCTGTTCGATTTCCTAAATGACTGGATGAACGCCTTTTGGAGCAAATGAAACCCGCGAAGAAACAACCCAAGGACACGCCGGAAAGCGTCATTCGCCAGATTTTGGCCGGTTTCAACCTGGCCGACATTTCCGAGGTTGTCACCGACAACGGCGGGGACGCGACGGCATTGATTCAAGAAGCAATCAGCAACCTTGAAGCTATGGCCGACGAGCCAGCCGACGCCGTCACCGGATTTGCAATGTGCGCGACCCGTGAACTGTACCGGCGAATGTTGGAGACTGGCGATTACACCGGAGCTTTGAGAGCAGTAAAACAATTGTTGGAAATTTCAAATGGCCGCAAAAAGTAAAGCGAAACCGTCCCTGGCGGGAGTGTTTAAGAAACCGGCGAACGAGGATTTGCCGAAAACGACCACCAGTAAAAAACCGGCAACGTTGCGCTGGACGATCGAGCGCGCCGGAACGGAGTTCAACATCAACCCGCGGACCTTGCGCCAACGACTGACCGCGCAGGCAATCCAAGCGGGAGAGGACGGGCGTTTCTCGACGTCTCAGATATGCGCGGCGGTTTTCGGTGACATCCAAGGCGAGCGGTTACGGAAAACGCGAGAAGAGGCCGACAACCTTGCCCTGAAAAACGACGAGTTACGCGGGGAGCTTGTCCAGGTCGCTTTGGTTAAGCAGATGGTTTCCGAGATCATCCTTGCAAACAAGCAAACGATTCTTGCGAGCCAGTTGGAGCAAGAAGGAAAGAACGAGATTCTGGCCAACCTGGAAGCATTAGGCGGGATCGAGTGGGACAAAGCGAGCAAGAAGGCATGAGCGCAATTCAAGCAATTTGGAATTACGTCCATTCGATTTACACGCCACCGCCGAGGTTGACGGTGACCGAATGGGCGGAACGGTTCCGGTTTCTATCCAAGGAATACAACGCAAAGGGCGGCAAGTTTCGAGTGTCAACCGCGCCCTACCAGGCGGAACCAATGGAGAGCATCAACGACGACGCCGTGAACTCGACAACGCTGATGTGGGGCAGTCAGTTGGGGAAAACGGAGTTGCTGATGAACGTCGTCGGCTACTTTGTCGATTCCGAGCCGGCGCCTATGCTAGTGGTGCAGCCCACGATTGAAATGGGAGAATCCTGGTCAAAGGAGAGGTTGGCCCCAACTGTCCGCGATACGCCAGCACTGCGAGAGAAGGTAAAAGACAGCAAGTCACGCGACAGCGGCAACACGATCCTGAACAAGCGATTCCCAGGCGGAAACATTGCGATTGCGGGAGCGAATTCCCCGGCGGGTTTGGCGTCCAGACCGCGGCGGGTTGTGTTGCTGGACGAGGTCGATCGTTTCCCGGCATCGGCAGGCACTGAGGGCGACCCCTGCAAGCTGGCAGAGCGGCGCACAGAGACATTTTACAATGCTGTAATAGTGCGGACCTCGACGCCGACGATCAAGAACGCCAGCAGGATAGAGGAAGAATACCAGAAAACCGACCAGCGGAAGTGGTTTGTTCCATGCCCAAAATGCAAAACTGCATTCACTTTTGAATGGTCACAGGTGAAGTGGCCGGAAGGGAAACCGGAAGAGGCGCGAATCGAATGCCCGTCTTGTGAATACAAGATAACCGACAAGCAACGCCTGGCCGCGATCAAAAAAGGGAAGTGGAAACCGACCGCACCGTTCACCGGAGCCCGCGGTTACTTCCTGAACGGCATTTACAGTCCTTTCCGGCACAAACGCGGATACAAGAACCGATTGCACCAGATGGTTGCCGAGTTTCTGTCATCGAAGGGAAACCGGACGACGTTACAAACCTGGACAAACACGTTTTTGGCAGAGACATGGGAAGAAGAAGCGGAACGAGTCAGCGGCAATATGCTTCTGAAGAGGCGCGAGAAATACGGCCCTGAATTGCCGGATGAAATTCTTTGCCTGACCGCCGGCGTTGACGTTCAGGAGGACCGCCTAGAGTGTGAAATTGTCGGTTGGGGTGAAGGGTTTGAGAGTTGGGGCGTCCGTTACGTTGTCCTGCCAGGCTCCCCGTTGCAAAAGGGCGTTTGGGACGATCTGGAAGAACTGCTGACGGGGCAGTTTCAGACCGTTGGCGGTCACGCCCTGCGCGTCAATGCGGCCTGTATCGACTCAGGCGGCGGCAAAGGGACTGACACCGCGGTCTATCGGTACACCAAACCCCGTTCCACAAGGCGCATTTTCGCAATCAAGGGCAGTAGCAGCAGGGGCGTCCCGATCGCATCCAGCAAACCAAGCTACACCAACAGGGGACGCGCGCCGGTTTACCGCATCGGCACCGACGAGGCCAAACGCTGGTTGTTCTCGTCCCTGAAGATCACCGAACCTGGCTACAACTACCTTCATTTCCCAGATTCCGACGAATACGACCACCGATATTTTCAGATGCTCACCGCGGAAGAACAGCGCGTGAGGATGCACAAGGGGCGGCGTATTCTCGAATGGCACCAGATAAGGCAGCGCAACGAGGCATTGGATTGCCGCGTTTACTCCCGCGCCGCGCTGGACATCCTCAACCCGAACTGGAAGAAGCTCCAGGCAAACCGGGACAAGCCACAAAAGGAGAAGAAACCGTGCAAAACCTACACTTTGAAGGACCGGAAAGAGGCGTCAATGACGCCGGAAGAACCAACACAACAAGAACCCACGCCCAGAGCAAAACGGAAACCACGGCGTCAACCGAGGACCGGGAACAATTGGGCAACCGACCTGTAAAAACCATGATCTGGGGAATAGGAACCGGACGTTGCGGCACTAAGTCGCTCTCAAAACACCTGAACGGACTTCATGAGCCTGAACCCTGGCCGCTTCACCGCGCGGCCTATCACGCAAGATTGATTTCGTCGCAGGAGGATGAGCAGGAATTGCGCGCGATACTGAAGAAACGAATAGATTTGGGCGCCCCGGCAGTTGTTGACCTACACCAGTCGTTTTGTCTGGACGTCATCGAGGAAATCGACCCCAAAGCAGAGTTTGCCTTCATTGCCCGCAACCCAGCCGCCTGCATTTCCTCGTTTTTGACAGGCGGCGGATTCACCGACCGTGACGTTTTCGGGGAATACAAAGCCCAACCGATTGGGGGATTCCATAACGAATCGCGATTGCAGCGCGTGGTTTTCCATTGGGTTTACACAAACGAACTCATTTATACGCACCTGATGCGAACCCGGCGACCGTTCAAATGTTGGCGCACCGAGGATATGGGCGAAATCAGAGAAAACGCATACCCGCCGCACCTGAAAACCGATTTCACCAAGGATGAAGCGGCCTATATCGTAGATGAAACTTGCCACTTATGGGCGACGTTGCGCGAGTTTATCCATGTCCACCATGCGTAACGGGTTGCAATTCACAGCAAATGGGAGTTAAATGCCGCAATCAGTCAACGAATCCGCCACGGTTTGAGAACTGAATGGCCGTTACAAGACCGACCGAACCACCGGCAGAGATTCGCGCAGGCTCCACGCTTTGGTGGAGCGCGACGTATGACGATTTCCCCGCCTCCACCTGGACGTTGACTTACACGCTGCGAGGACCGGCGAAGTACACCATCACGGCAACGTCCAGCGGCGACACCCATCACGTTGACGTTGCCGCCACGGTAACCGCCGCCTATCTGCCTGGGGAATACACATTGCTGGGGGAGGTCACCGATGGGACTGCTGTTTATCCACTTCCAGAAGGTTCCCGGCGTTTCACCATTACCGAGGATCTTGCCCAATCGTCCAGCAGTTACGACGCACGCTCATGGAACGAACAGATGGTTGATGCCATCAAGTTGGTCATTGCTGGGCGAGCGACCCGCGTAGAGGAAAACTACGAAGTGAGCTTTGCGGGACACGCACAAAAACTTTCCCTGTTGAGTTTCGAGGAATTGAACGAGGCGTTGCGATTCTACGAGGCGCGCGTCGATGCCGAAAAACGACGGGAAGCAGTTGCAAACGGAAAATCCGCCGGCAGAAACATCCAAGTCCGTTTCACGACACGTTGAGGCATGAGCTACCCCAACACATTCAAAAACTGGCCCGCGCGCACAAGGGACCCGCAGGACATAACATGGGCGGCATCGCGTCGATTCTCTCACGACCCGAAACCAACCCAGAAAAAACAGCAAAAAATACGCATCCCGCGCGCGCGCCAGTTTGATGGGGCGGAAGGCTCGACACTGTTGAACGATTGGATGCGTGACGGCGTTTCATGTGACGCGGACCTTTACGCAGCGTTGGAAGAACTACGTGCGCGGTCAAAAGACCTTTGTCAGAACAACCAATACGCCAAGCGGTTCCTGCGGTTGCTTGAAACCAACGTTGTAGGCCCTGATGGAATCCGCCTTCAAATGGCTAAAAAGCGGAACGACGGGACGCCTGACAAGCTTGTCAACGACCTGATTGAAGCGGCATGGCGCGACTTCCTGAACCGGGAGAATTTCACCGTCAGCGGCACCGTTCCAGGCGTTGCCGCTCAGAACTTGATGATTAAGGGAGCGGCCCGCACCGGGGAAATCCTCATTCGCAAGGTCATGGGATTTTCCCACAACCGGCACCGTTTCGCCATCCAGTTCATCGACCCGGAAAGGCTCGACCACAACAAGAACGCCGCGCTGCAAAACGGGAACATCATCCGTATGGGCGTTGAATTCGACCAATGGCGGCGGCCTGTCCGTTACCATTTCCGCGAGAATACCCGTGATTGGTCGCTTCCCAACTGGCAACCCGTCAGCGGCAACAACAACGAGTTTTCCATTCCCGCCAGCGAGATTGTCCACGCCTTTGTCAGCGACTACGAGGAACAAACCCGCGGCTATACGTGGTTTCATGCCGCAATGAAGCAATTGAGGCACCTGGGCAAGTATCAGGAGGCCGCGATTGTTGAAGCGCGGGTTGGAGCGGCGAAAATGGGCTTTTTCAAGCCGGAACGGGACGCGAACGGGGAATATGTTGGTGACGACGAGTTAGATGACGGAACACTGGTTTCCGAGGCGTCCGCGGGAAGCTTTGAAATCCTTCCAAAAGGCTATTCGCTGGAAACCTGGGACCCAAAAAACCCGTCAACGGAGCATTCAGACTTTTCCAAGGCAATGTTGAAAGGCATTTCGGCCGGTTTGTGCGTTTGTTACCCGTCACTGGCGGCCGATCTGGAAGGCGTCAACTATTCCAGCATCCGCGCCGGGTTAATTGAGGACCGGGATGGTTACAGAATGCTCCAAAACTTTCTTATTGATTACGTCATGCGGGACATTTTCCAAGACTGGCTACGAGTCCAGTTGACGCATGACGACGTTTTGCCGTCGTTCCTGACGCAATCGAGGTTTTCGGACGTCAACCAAGCTCGATTTGAAGGCCGTAGATGGGCATGGGTTGACCCTGCAAAGGATATTGGCGCAGAAATCCAAGCAATAGAGGCCGGCATTAAATCGCGGCAACGTGTTCAGCGTGATATGGGCATTGACCCAGAGGATGAAGCGGCAGCAATCGCCAACGATCCAGGCAAACCAATGCAATCGTCAACGCCATCGAAACCCGATGACGACGACGACGATGAAGAAAACGATTTGACAAACAGTAACGAATAGTTACACATTGCCGCAGATGCGCAGGACGCCTGACCCGCAGAACGCGCGCTGAACCCGCAACCTGACCCGTTGCGCTCAGAACACCGGAAACGGTGAGTCACGACAACAAAAGTGATTTGTTCCCGCTTGGGAACGACTGAACGCAATGAGCGCAAGACAATTGACAGACCAGGTTGCCAGCGAGGTTTTCCACCGCGAAGGGAGCTTTGACCGCGAATCCCACGACAGTGATAAGCGCACAGTCGAGCTTTCGTTTTCCTCCGAGTCTCCAGTTGCGCGTTATTTCGGAAACGAGATTCTCGACCACGCCGATTCTTCCGTTGACCTGTCCAGGTTGAACGATTCCGCGCCTCTTCTGCTCAATCACGACCCTGACCAACAGGTTGGAGTTGTTGAAACCGCCCGCATTGATTCCGAGGAAGGCAAAGGCCGCGCCGTTGTCCGGTTTTCCCGCAGTCAGCGAGGAGAAGAGGTTTTCCGCGATGTCCTCGACGGCATCCGCAAGAACGTGTCTGTCGGCTACCGCATCAACGAAATGGTTTTGGAGAAGGCCGACAAGACAGAGGAAACCTACCGCGCGACAAGCTGGACGCCCATGGAAATCAGTCTGGCGTCGATTCCCGCTGACCAGTCCGTTGGAGTTGGTCGTAACCAAGAATTTTCGCAAACCCCTGAACCCATCAAAACAATGGACAACGAAAACACCCAACCGGCGCCGGCCGCAACTGAAACGCCGGCGGTTAACCACCAACCCGAAACGCGCACCTTTGGAAGTGGAGCCGAGGTCACCGTTGACGAAAAGCAGATCCGCGCGCAGGAGGCCCGCCGCGCCGCTGACATTATGGCCAGCGCAACGCAATGGGAGATTCCGGCCGAAACTGCCAACCAATACATTGCCGAAGGCCGCACCGTTGCCGACTTCAATGAGTTGGTCATGCGGAAGCTGGCCGAGCGCAACCAGCCGACTCCGTTGGGTGACGGCGGCATTGGCCTGTCGCGCAAGGAGGCAAAGCAATGGTCTTTTGCCCGCGCCATCCGTTCCGTTATGAATAACGGCCACATTGATGGTTTCGAGCGCGAGGTTTCTGATGCCGTGGCCAAGCGGTTAGGGCAGGACCCGTCCGGTTTCTACATCCCCACCGACATCGCCCATGAGCGCGCGCTGACCGCTGACACCGCCTCAACCGGCGGCTACCTGGTTGACGACGACCTCCGTAACGGCTCGTTCATCGAGTTGCTGCGCAACAAGATGAAGGTCAAAGAACTCGGCGCGCAGATGCTGACAGGCTTGACGTCGAACGTGACCATTCCGACCCAGGAAGGCGCGGCCACTGCCTACACGCTTGCAGAAAATGCCCAAATCACGGGCTCCAACCCGACGTTTGGTCAAAAGACCCTTTCGCCGCACCGCATCGGCGCAAAGGTTCCGATCAGCAAGCAACTCATTCAGCAGAGCAACAGCAACGTTGAGCAAATCGTGCGGAACGATGTGGCGCAGATCATCGCGTTGGAAACCGACCGTCAATGCCTCCACGGCGACCCCGGCACGGCCGGCGAAATCAAAGGTCTGGCCAACGCCGACAACATCAACACCGTGACCTTTGGCGCAACCGCGACCTGGGCCAAGGCAATCGAGTTTGAGACGGACGTTGCCGCGGCCAACGGCGACATCGGCAGCATGGCCTACCTGACTGACGCTGCCGTCCGCGGCGCATGGAAAGGCATTAAAAAGGATGCCGGGAGCGGCATTTTCCTGTGGGAAAATGACATGGTCAACGGATACGCCGGCCACGTTTCGCAACAGGTCAACGGTTCCAAGATGTTCTTTGGAGTCTGGAATCAGCTTCTCGTTGGCGAATTCGGCGCCATTGACGTTGTTGTGGACAACCTGACCTTGGCCGACAAGCACCAGGTACAGTTGGTGGTCAACTACCTGTGCGACCTGGTTGTTCGCCAGCCCAAGGCGTTCAGCGTTTCGACCGACTCCGCGAATCAGTAAGCCGACAACACCGGGGGAGCATACGGCTCCCCTGGTCTTTAAACCTTCACCCCAAACGACACCAAAATTATGGACGCAGTACAGAAAACCACCACATCCGAACTGCTCGCACCCGCGCGGCAGACCTCCACCGCGACGAGCGCGGCGTTTGACCTCACCGACTACGAAGGCCAAGTGCGTATTACAGCGACTTGGTCCGCGGGCGGCGGAACGTCTCCCACGCTGGACGGCAAAATCCAAAGCTCCACGACCAGCGGCGGAACTTATGCCGATGTCAGCGGCGCGACATTCACCCAGGTCACCGATGGCGCAGACTCCACCGAGTCCATCCTCGTTGATACGCGCACGGCCAACGGATACATCAAATACGTTGGCACCATCGCGGGAACGAGCCCGACGTTTGACGGCGGCGTGGTCATCACCGGAGAAAAGAAGGTCAAATCCTAACGTTTGACTTTCCAAAAACCGCCACGCTATGGCCGACCCTGTCACGCTTCTAGACCGGATTGCTGCGGATTCACGCAACATTCTTGGTCTGGAAGCTGACGGCGGGGTGGAGGCCACGATAACGCCGAACGGCGGAAGCGCGGGGCCAGTCCGGGGCGCATTCCGCAACGGTTCCGAGGACATCGACCCCGGCGGCGTTGCAATCGTTGACGGGGGACCTGTCTTTACCTGCAAAGCAGACGACGTTTCCACCGTTATTGCCGGTGATTCCTGCGTCATTTCATCGACCACCTACTACGTCACCAAGAAGGAACTGACCGGCTTTGGTTGGGCGGTTCTATTTCTCAGTGAAGACGACGTTTAACGATGGCAGACCATGTTTTCAAGACGATCACAAGCGCAGTTGCAACGAGATTTGCAACCATTGCGACGTCTGCCACGTACACGCCGCCTGGAGGAAGCGCGCAGAACTACAAGACCAACGCCGGGAGCAATACATCCACATGGCGCGACCTTGAGCGGTCACCGTGGAGGCATGACAACGATTTTCCCGCAATCAACATCCGCGATGTTGGCGCAGACCTTGACGGCGGAACAACCGGAGTTGCGCTGCACCACCACCGCCAAAACTTTGAAATCGACATTGCCGCCGGATCTGCGGACACGGTGCGCGACTTGGCCGGCGATATTTACGCGGCTTGTTTTGATGATGAGACATGGAGCGGCACAGCATACCGCACCGATTGGGGCGGATTTGACACCGGCATGGTTCACGCGGAAAACAAGGCATTTGGCGGAATTGTGCGGTTTTCCATCCTGATAAAGACCGGACGAGGAAACCCAGAGGGAGCCTAAAAAATGAAATTCATTCCGCTGAAATACAAGAGCAACACCCGGCCGCAAGCAGACGTTTTGTTGCCTGTCACCGGCCGCATTGTGCGCGCCAAGGACGGCGAGGCTATTCCCGTTCCAGAACAAGACGTTGACGCACTAATTGCATCCGGCAATTGGGAAAAGCAAAGCGCGAGCAAATCCAAGAAAAAAACCGCAACGGCACCAGAAAGCCGCCCAGAAAAAGATTTCGACACCCGATAACCGCAAACCCCGTTGAATTATGGCACCTCCTACAACATCCGCAGGCTTTGAATCCACAATTGGCATAGGCGAAGAGTCCACTTATGGGACCGCAGTTGCCGCAACGGCGTGGTTTCATCTGACCGAACCCCCGACCCATGACCTCTCATATCCTCGTCTGCTGAAGCGCACGATGGGAGGCCAATTCACCCGCAAAGCGATCGACGCGCGCAGGGAACCGTCCATTTCCTTCAAAGTAATTACGTCCTACGACGGGTTTGGGTGGTTGCTAAAGCACGCAATTGGGGATTCCAGCGTTGCGACCGCTGGGAGTGGCCCATACACGCACACAATTGCAGCGTCAACGATGCCCACGGGATTGACCATTGAGGCCGACTACGGCGCGTCCACGCTCACCACCGGCACAACCCCGGCCTATACGGGCTGCATGATCGAAAAATTGACGCTGAATCAAGCGCACAGCGATTTCTTGGAGGTCAGTGTTGACGCCGTTGCCGAGGATGTTGCCTACGTCACCAAGGCCGCGGTCAGTTACCCCACCGACAACTTCATTGACTACGCCGACTTGGGAACCGCGCAGATCAACAGCAATGCGCAATTCCTGCGCAACCTGGAATTGACAGTAAACAATGACTTGCGTTCTGACCGCTTCGTTATGGGCAGCAAGACCAGGAACGGGCTCGACCGAAAGACGATGACCGTGACCGGCACCGCGGAAGTGGAATTTGACTCTATGGACGAGGTAAACCTGGCGGTCAACGGTACCGATACCGCAATGACGTTCACCTGGACAGGCGCATCCAGTCATTCGCTTTCGATGGTATTGACGGGCTCTAATATCATGGCAGCGAACCCGAGCGCATCCGGTGAGGATGACTACACCGTTGGCATTGAATTCGACGCTGACGGTGACGCACTAACCGCCACGCTCGTCAACGCTGACTCCAGTTACTAATACAAAACCGCTAAACAAATCCGCCAATGAAACGAGAACGGAAAACACTGGATCTTCCCAGCGGGGCAAAAGTCACGATATGGCCAGCGTCCATGCTGGTCATGGGTGAATGCGCCCAATGTGTAAACCCCTTCGATTCTGCGCGCGTTATGATTGCGCGCTGCACCGGAGAATTGGTCATTCCAGACGGAAACCGGGAACAGCGGTTTTCAATCAGTGACAAGTCGCCTGACAAATGCGCCGCAGACGAACTGTCCGTTGATGAACTCGACCCGCAAGACCAGACCGTTTTGGCGGAAGAGATTCAGAAGATTTCAACCCTTCTGCACGGGGGAGAAAGCGAGGCGGCCGACGCCGGCACCAAAAGCGAAACGGAAGAGAATGCACCCCGCCAGGCGGTCAATGCTGGTTAATGCCCACCGACTTGGTCAGACATACGGAAAATTGCCCCACGAAATCCTGACCCAACCACACAAGTTTTACTTGCTCGACATTGAAGCTTACCAGGTAGGCACCAAACAGGACAAACAGGACGCCGACCGCGAAGCGGCCAAGAATAAACGGTAACCATGGCAAACTTGCGCAAAAACGTCGAAATTGTCATCGACGGCAAAGACCGGAGCGCAAAGGCGGCAACGTCCGCAACGGTTGCCATGAAAAAGCTTGGCGCGGCCGCCAAAACTGCGGGGATAGCCATTGCTGCCGCAGGAACCGCAGCGGCGGCCGCGTTTGCCAAGATCGCGTCAGACAACATTTCCGCTTTCGACAAGCTGGCGAAGGTAAGCGGGAAGATTGGCGTTTCCGTTGAGAACCTTTCCGCGCTCGCCCACGCTGCGGAACTTTCCGGCGTCAACCAGGACACGCTGAACATGGCGTTGCAACGTTTCTCCCGCCGCGTTGCAGAGGCTGCACAAGGGAGCGGCGTTCTGGCAAAGGTCATGGAGGAACAAGGAATTGCCCTGCGCGATTCCAACGGCCATATGCGGGACACAACCGACATTCTGGACGACTACGCGAACGCGATCCAGAACGCCGGAAGCGACCAGGAAAGACTGTTATTGGCATTCAAGGCTTTCGATTCAGAGGGCGCAGCATTGGTCAATATGCTGAAAAACGGGTCCGCGGGTTTGCGGGAGATGACCAGTGAGGCGCAACGCCTGGGCATTGTCATCGACGGCACCACCGCGAAGCGAGCCGAGGAATTTAACGACCAGTTGACCCGTATCCGCGCCGCATCCAAGGGCATGGCAATCATCCTGACGTCCGAATTGCTGCCGACCCTGACAAACCTGGCGAACAAGGCCGTTGAGGTTTCCAAGCGGTTCAACGAGTGGCGGAACGAGAGCGGGGAACTCGAACGAGGCATACGGGAAACCATGATGAACGCGGAAATTGCCTTCCGCACCTTCATGGGAACGATGCAGGACGTTTGGAACGGGATGCGCGCCGTTTGGAAGGTTTTCCAAAGCGTTGGAATGATTATAGGACAGGTTTCTGCCGTGATTGTCACCGGGTTGAACCGCCGCGTTCAGGACAGCATCCGCATTTTTCAGATTTGGCGGGACTACATGGGCCAGGTTTTACAGACCGCTAAACTGCTAGGTTGGTCGATCGTTGACGTTGCCGAGGCCATGAAAATGTTGGCCACGGGCAATACTGAGGGAATCCAAGCAATGCGGAATTCCCTTGTGTCGATGGGCAAGCAATTCGACAAGCTGGCTCTGTCATTTAAAGACTCGTTTGTGAAAACGAGCCAGGTAATGGCCGACACGCTGGAAAACGACATGGAAACCGCGGTCAACGGCGTCCGCAACCTGTTTGGCGACCTGAAAGAAGAATGGACCGCCTTTGGTAACGATGTCGCGGGTTTTCCTGCGCGAAGGACGTTGACAGGTCCCGACAGCAGCACGTACACGCCTGGAGAAATACCGATTGAGGCCGCGCCCGTTCCAGAGATCATTCCCGACGTTGGCGACGAGGTTGCCGAATTGGAAACCAACATTGCCCGCGCACAAACCAGCGTTGAATCCTTCGGAGAAACCGCGAAGAAGTCTTTTGGACAGGCGGCAAGCTCGATTTCCAGCGCGGCATTGAATGCACAAGACCTGGCGAAAGCGGCGACGTCCGCGGGCATGGCAATCGTTCAGACGTTTATTGACTTGGCAATTCGCCGGGTGATTGACGGGACGCTAATGCAGGCACAAGCCGCGGCCGGAATATCAGCAATGACTGGCGTCACATCCGCCAACGTTTCCGCAGGCGCAGCAACAGCAAGCGCGTGGGCTCCCGCGGCTGCCGCCGTATCATTGGCGACGTTTGGCGCAAATAGCGTTCCCGCGAATGCTGGCCTGTTGGCAACCTTTGGCCTAGCGCAGACGCTGACCGCCATAGGCAAGCTTTCCAGCGTTGTTCTGGGCCAGGCGCACGATGGCATTGTTTTCCCGCGCTCTGGCTCTTACCTAATGAACGTCCAAAAAGGAGAACAAATCATTCCGCGGACCCCAGGCGCAACCGCACAAGCGCAATCCAGTGGGCCAATGGAAATCAATATTCAGATTGGCACCAAGACGCTGGCCCGCGGCGTTTTCGACGCAGTCCGCAACGGCGTTCTCAATCTCAAGGTTTCCAACAGTCAAAGGGTGGTGACGGCATGATTGTTGTGAAGGGCATGAAGGAAGTACGCAAAACGCTGGACCGCATCGAGCGCAAGACGCGGTATGCTACGGCTTCAGCCATCAACAAGACTGCGTTGGACTTGCAAACGTTCACAGTCAAAACAATTCTCCCCGATGCGTTCACCCTTCGATCAAAAGGCAACCCGTGGCAAAAGCCAAAAACGAGGTATGGCATCAACTTGAAGCCATTTGCGAACGTGAAAAAGCAGGGCGCAAACCTACACGCAATTGTTGGTTCCGAAGCTGACTGGTTGGTTGAACAAGAAACCGGCGGCGTTAAACGCCGAGCAAAGTCACTTGCTGTTCCGACCGACCTTTTGAAAAATGAGGAGGACATTGTTTTGACGCGCCTAAAACCCAAAAGGTTGATTGAAAAAATAGGCCGTCAAAAATACCTCCGAATCAAAAACAAACGTGTATTCCCGCTCACAAGAAAAAAGCAGGGTGGTAAATTTGACCCTATTATTCGCTTAAAGAGCCTTCCGTATTTGCCAGGTATTTGGGTGAGAACAAGCAATGGGAAAATCCGACAGCTTTACAGGTTCATGAAAACCGCCAAACTGGTGAACAAAGTGAAGTATCAGGACCGGAGCTTGAAGCGCATCAACCAAACATGGTTGCGGCATTTCAAGAACGAACTGCAAGTTGAGTTTGCGAGCCGGGGCAAGAAATAATGCACAACGACTTTCAACAATTTGGAGCAAAGGCGCGGGAAATCGGTTTTCTGTGGCGGATTTTCCGGTCTTTTCGCGCCTGCGCTCCTTTATTTTTAATCGTCAGCGCAACTGGCTGTTATCAGCAGGAAGAACCATTACCCAGCGTTGAACCAATCACCCCACCGCCGCCAAAAGTCGTGCATGAGTGGCTACCGTAATGGCTACCGTTTTCCTCATTACCAATAAAGTGGACACTGCAACATTAACGGAGAGCAGTGAAAACTCCATGTTGCCGGCCGAGAACGTGCAAAATGCCCGCGCCGGTAAGGTTTGGGAGACAACTGGCGCGGCAGTGAACCAAAACATTGTGGTTGATATGGGCAGCACCCAGGCCGCCACTTATTTGGGTTTGGTGCATCCAGACGAGAATTTAACGCCGGGAAACATCCAAGGAAACGCAACGGATTCATGGGGCAGCCCGTCGTTTGATGAAACCATAACTGGCAGCGGAAAAACCCATGTTTACAAGTTTAGTGTGGGCGCTCTAGTGCGGTATTACCGCTTTACGTTTACGCAACCCGTTTCGACGCCGTCAAAGTTGGGGCGACTGTTCATAGGCGGCGCGACCACGTTAACGCAGAACATGGACTACGAAGGGTTTGCCATCCATAACGTTGACCGGAGCAGCACCGTAAAAGCGGACGGCGGCAGCTATTCCGACCAGCGACTTGGACACAAACGGTTGACGCTGCCTTTTTCCGACATCACCGAGGCGACCAAGACCACGCTGCAAGAAACAATTTTCGACGTTGTTGGAACCCACACGCCGTTTTTCATTCAACCTGACGACACCGAAACCGGCGCGGATGATTGGTATTATGTCAAATTCTCAGATGCACCAACCTTTGAAAACACAGGTTGCAGCAACGGAGGATTAATCTGGTCAACCACCCTTGTTTTCGACGAGGAAATCCCAATTTAATCATGGCTGTTCAAGTTGTAAATTTCACAATCCCGGTTGGTGACGACACCACCAAACCGCGCAAGCTCACGTTTAAACTTCAATCGTCGCCAGTCATCGATTCCACTGACCTGGTGATTGGGGAGGAAGTCTGCGTTGCCTGCGCCGCGGACGGAACCGGCACCGTTTCGCTTCATCCCGGCGATTACAAGCTGGAGATTGATGGAGAACCGAACACATCGACAATCTCCGTTCCAACCAGTGGAACACCGCACCGACTGGAAAGCCTGACCGGGGCCGGAACCACCTACACGAACAGCGACATTCTCAGCGGAGGAAGCGACTGGCCAGAGCAGACGTCAAAGCCGGCCGCTCCAGATGCCGATAAGTGGAAATTCTACGTCAAGAGTGACGGGAACTTTTACAAGCAGGACGAGAACGGGACAGAAACCGCGTTTGCGGCCGGATCAGGAATTACAACGATTCAAGAGGAGGGAACTAGCCTTACGCAGCGTTCCACGGTCAATTTCATCGGCAACG
>JAAOEI010000476.1_pt1 | contig 15517 bp, 4 predicted proteins | sample 7059261 | NCBI WGS metagenome assembly JAAOEI01 (sample SAMN14008812, study PRJNA610033) | viral metagenome | isolation source: viral particles filtered from seawater | place: China: Hangzhou Bay, Yangshan Deep Water Harbour | collected 2017-10-31
TACAAATCGGCCGTGATCCATATAAGTCTATAAAAGAAAAGAAGAATAGATAAAAGAAAATATAAACAATTTATATATATGATTTAATAAATATATTAATTTTCAATAACTGGATAATGCCCATAATAGAATGAAGAAATTATTTTTAATATTGACTAAAATATTGTTAATTATTAAGATATGACACACATAAGTTTAAATTCAATTTAAATACCTAAATCTATTTATTAAATAAAAGAAACATTTATAATAACAATAGATGGAATATAAATATATTTTTATAAAGGCAATATTTCTTTTCAATAAATTATTTATAAACTAAAGAATGTTTTAGGAAATGATTATTATATCGATGAATATTTAAAATAAACATTTTAATCATCGGGAAAAATAGAAATATATAGAATAGATCAATAATCATTTACAATAGATATTCCTTAAGAATATACTAATTTCTTTGGTAATTTACAATAAAATGACTATATGTATATTTCTTAAAATATTTGTGATCTTTTGAATCCAACATTCATTATTTTAAAATCTAATGGTGTTCTTTCTAATTATGAATTATATAATTAAAGAAATGTCTTATAATGTGTTAATTTAGATAATGTGTAAAATAACAATTATTATATATAAACATACGATATTATTTAAAACAAAAAGAGATATTCATAATAAAAATAAATAAGTTTTAAATTAACTGATATTAATAATGAATAAATTATTTTTGAAAACTGTTCGAATATTTATATAAATTTCTCAATATTCAAATATTAAGATAATTTGGCCGATGACATACAAATCAATTAATAAGGAATAATGAGATAGATATATAATACGAACAATATTTTAGTTGCCAAATTCAAATTAAAATAAGAAAAGAAAGAATAAAAGAAATAAAAGAAATAAGAATAAGAAAAATCAAATCGTTTTCTTTAAGAATGATTCTAAATAATTATTACTTTATTATTTCTATTATTATTAAATATATTATTAAAAGAAATTTTATTATTAAACAACTTATTATTGAACTTGTTTAACTTTATCATTCATTTCTGTTTTTAATTCTTGTTTAACTTATTCAGTCTATTATTTTGCTTTTTATTCTTCTTATTCTTTAATTTATCTTTCTTTTAATTAATCTTCTAATGATTTAATAATGATTTTACTTTCTTTTATTTCATTTTTTCTTTTCTTTGTTTTCTAATGTGTATTTTAAACTTAAATAGATAAATCATTTATTTGTTTTTATAATTGTTCTATTTTATCATCATTTTAATATAATACCTACAAATCAACTTTTGGCTTTACTTCTCTTTTTTTCCTTGTTTTTTTTGGTTATTCTAATACAATATTTTCAGTTTTATTATTTTATAGTTATAATTCTAATTCTTATATTCTTTATTATAATTTCTATTCTTCCATATATATATATGAATAAAGATAATTAAAATAAGAAGAAAAAATTACGTAAAATTAAATTAAAAAAATATTATGATAAAAATACAAATAGATTCTATGTTATTTACAAAGGATAAAAATATTATTTAGAAAGGAAAAACTAAGAAAAATATATAAATAAAATAGTATAATAAAGAAATCCAAGATAAAGATAAAAAAAAAGAATAGGAAATAGATATAATAACAATGCAAATATTAGAAAAGAAGTATTTGATATGTTAAAAGAAAAAAATAAAATATTAGAAGAAAAACTATAAAAATATTAATAAAAACTAGATAATACAATAGAAGGATAATATATTTAATCATAAAAGAAAATGGAAAAATATAAAGATACTGATATATAAAAATATAATAAACATAAAAATATTGTTGATTAAATATAATAGCATTTAGATTAAAAAAAATAAATAAATGAATTATCTAATTAGAAAGATAAATCAGAAATGTAAAAAAAAGAATTAGAAGTTTAATAAAATAGATTATTAAAAGAATAAGAAAAACTAAAAGAAAATATAGATAATCTATCTTAAACAACAATATAAAATCAATAATAATATAAAAAAGAATTAGAAGATCTTTATTAATAAAGAGAACAAGATAGGGATTTAGCAGATAAATATATAAATTAATAATAATTAAAATTTGATACACTTTTATAATAAAACAAAGAATAACAATAATAATTAAATGAATATATTAATATAAAAAAACAATATGAAATGTCATAATAATAAATATAAGAATTGCAAAATTTAAAAGATATGGAATAAAAAGATAAAGAAAGATATAAGAAATATTTGCAAAATAAATAATAAGATTTAAAAAAGTAATTAGAGTTTAAAGATTTATATTACAAATTGGCCGATGAAAAAGAAAGAGAATTAAAAATAAGTAAAGAACAAATGATTCATTTATAATAAACAATTGATTAAAGAAATATAGATTTATAATAAGCAAATGAATTATTATAATAATAAAGTGAATAATTTGGTTATTAAAAAGCAAAATAAGAATAAGAATTAAAAACATAAAAACTATTATAAGAATAATAAGAAAAATAATATAAAATATATAAATAAATATAAAGTGCAAATAGAAGATAAAACTAAATAAATAAAATATCAGATATATTTAAAAAAAAAGAATCTATAATAAAAAATATTCCAAAATAAACAAAACACGTAGATGAATAATATTGGAATCTAAAATATGGATTTGATGAATTAACAAAAGAAGAATTTCATGATGAAGATTTAAAATAAGAATTTAATTAAATAAAAGAAGAGTTATTAAATAGATAAAAAGTATCAGATCATAAATAAAAGAATGATTTATAAAAATTTACAAATCCATAACTAGAATTAATATAAAAATATTATAATTTTTAAAAATAAGAGCAATTTGGTTTAGATTAATTAATATAATAATAATAAGAATAAGAAGAAGAAGAATAAAAATAATAAGGAAATGGTATCTAATCCTTAGATAATGAGGGTCTTACAATATAATAAGTAGTCGATATATTACACGATCTTATAATAAAGCCAATAAACATTTAATATATCTATAATGTAGTAGGAGAAAACAAGTTTATATACAAATAATCAAATAAAAGTATTGAAGTATTTATATCTTTATATTAAGAACATTTTACGATTTTTATTTATGATAAAAAAAGAGAAGAAATAGTTTATTTCAATCCTGTTGGATTAGATTAAAGTAGATTATTATATGATCTTTAATTTATTTAATAAATATCTTATGTTAATAATAAAGAGGAAGGCATTAAATTTAAATACAATACTAATTAATGGCAAAATTTAAATGATGATGATTATAGTGATGATTGGAAATGTGGTATATTTATTATTATATTTGCTCATAATTATATTAATCTAAAAGAAGATTTTTAATAAGCAACGAATTATAATTAAGAAATAGAAAATGAAATAGAATTTACTTATATTTGATATTATATATGGATTATATTTATAATATTTATAATAATATTTATAATTATTTTTATCCTTAATAATAATAAATAATAATATAAGAAAATAAATAAGAATAAATAAATAAGGATATTTATAAGAAGAAAATATGGGATAAAAAAAAGAAATAATATATATATAGATGATTAAAAAAATAAAAATTAAAGATAATTATATTGGAGAAATCTATAAAGGAAATAATAATAAGAAATATAAAGTAGTTATTAAAAAAGATAATGAAAAGATAAAAACTATTTAATTTGGCGATAAAAGATATGAATAATATAAAGATAAAATAGGTTTATATAAAAACAAAGATCATTTAGATAAAAATAGAAAAGAAAGATATTATGATAGATTTGGATAAACATAAGATATATTTAGTGCAAAATATTATAGTAATAAATATTTATGGTGAATTTTCAATCAAATATATCTTTAAATCTATCTTATATCTTAATATACATTTTATTTAATAATTTATTCAATTAATCTATTTATTCTTATTATTATTCTATTTTATTCTATAAATCTTATATAATTATACCCTAAATTGTATTTAATTATTAATAATTCATAAATAAAACCTCACCCCTTTATAAAACGCAATTCTATATTTCCGTATTTTAATTTTATTAAATTTCTTATGCTATAATTCCTATTTATTTATATTCATTATCATTTTATTCATTTAAGTGATATTTTTTAAATTATATTTATCTAAAAGAATTATATAAATCATTTTTTTCATTTTCTTATAATAATTCTATATTTTTCTTAAAATTCCTATCAGATATTTGATTATATACTCCTAAATTCGAAATATACGATCTTTCTGTATTTCCAGTGCTCGAAGGTTATGTATTTGTACCCGAAAAAAACGAAATTATTGCACTTCCACTAGCAATTATAAAAGAACTTCCATCAACTGAAAAACCATAACATTATTATATATCTTTACAAGTTAAATATCCAGTTATATTTTTAGGAAAAATACATGGATGTGTTGTAATATTATTATATGATTTAAAACCAAAGTTAAAATCTTTATAACAGAGAGCAGAAACGTTATTTCCGATACCTGTTTATGATTAATAGTCATAAATATCTGATAAATTAGCAAAAGAAGGATTTGTACCAGAATTATTAAAGATTGTATATTTACTTGTCATACCTTGATTATATAAACGAGTAGGTTCAATACTTTATGCTGAAAAATACAAATTTACGTTACTTGTGGAATTTAATAGCACATTTCCGTAAATATTATTATTATTACTTCCTAAAAAACAATAATTAGATGCACTTTTTGCTATTTTCTATGGTAAAATACAATAATCAGCGAATAAATTGGAAAATAATGTAGAAGTATTAATTGTTTACCATTATGATGTTAAATTTGCTTGGGAAACTAATAATTGATTTGATGTATTACTATATTAAACTTTATTTAGAGGAATTGAGTTGTTTTATATACTATTTGTTCCATCTAAATAACCATAAATTATTTATGTTCCTGTTGAATTTACTTAAATTAATTAATAATTTCTAGAAACATCTGGTGATATTTTATTTAACGCAATTTCATTTGCAATAAAGAATTAATTTTTTAAAAACGAAGAATCACGCCATAATGTTAAACCATCATTCATATAGGTCAGCATTGCATATGAATAACTAACAGGTATTTTGATTTTCAATTAATCTATTGAATTTTACTTAATCCTATCTCCATTTATTATAGATGATGAAAAACAATTACTAAATTTAGTTTCTGTGTCAAATGTTTAAAAAATTGCACTAGAATTTGCTTAACTTATTAATATTTTATTAGAAACTGTATCATATTATAAAACATTTAAATTTAAACTATTTGGATTGATAGTAGGTGAAAATGTCTGCCAAGTTGGGAGTAATGTATTTGAATCTATTTATAAAACTTAATTACTACTACCAGTTTATAATTTACTTACTTAAATATCTCCATTATTTAAATTTAATTAAGAATATGTAATTGTTGTATTTGGAATCTAACTATTTGATATTTATCCACTTAATTAGTTAAAATCAACTTATCTATAAGTTTAATCATAATATAAATATTAATTAGATAAAGAAGCTGGCCATGATGTTATTTTAGAAAAAGCAATAGAATTAATCATAGAGTCTATTATTTAATTATTTCCTATAAATTAAACTACATTTGTAGACCAAATATTTTATCCTGCTAAATTACTAATTAAAAATGATAATGTTCCATAACTAGATGTTAATTTATTTAAAGGTATATCATTATCACTTATATTTAACTTATTATATGTAATATATGTATTTGGTATTTAAGATAAATCAATCTACGATGTTAATTAATTAAAATCTAAAGATATAATCTTTGTATTTGTAATAGAACCATTTTATAAAATATTTCCATCAATACTTTATGTTTAAAAATCAGAAGTTATTATATATTATTTATCAACTCCTCCATATAAAAAATAATTATATCCATTTATTTTAGAATAAATAACACTCTATATCATATTACTACTAATATCATTATTTTATACATTAATATCAGTGAATTATATTTATTTGTAAAAATTACTTCCATTTTAAGAATATAAATAATATTTATTAGAAGTGTTATTACTTTCTAATTAAACTAATGTTATTAACTAATCAAAATTTAATTAACTGAGTTATATTTACTCATATGAAGGACTCGTATTATTATACGACTATAAATATTTATAAACAAGAGTATTGTTTTTTGGAAAATTGCTAAAAGAATATTAAATATCTAAATCTAAATAAGATAGTTTAACATAATTAAAATATCCATCATAATATAAAAATTATTATGGCAAACCGTTATTAATCATGATTTAATAGCTAATAGATCCATTTTAAAAATCACTATTATTAATATATTATTTATTCGTATTATTATACCAAAAATAAGATGGATAATTAGTTATTTTGCTTTTATCAATACTTAATATCATATTATTAGTTATTTCATCATTATTTATAAATTAAACTATATTATTACTATATTAAACATTATTATTAGTATCGCTAATTATAAAACCTAATTAATTATTATTGTTTTGAAAATTATTTAATAAATATTTAATATCATTACTTATTTCAGATAATTGTATCTATTTATAAATATTAACTCCATTATTACTATAGAAATAATAATCTGATACTATTTAATTAGAAACTATTTAATTTAAAGTTATTTAATTATCAAAATGTATTTAACTACTCTATATTTATTCAAACTAACCATTATCCTATAAGTAGTATTATTATACGGTATTAGGAAATATCATTTTATTGAATTAAATGCTATTAATTTCTATATTTATATCTTATATCTTTTAATATAAAATAATATCATTATATTTCATTAAGACATATCCATTTAAAATAAGAATATTTTAATCATAATCTTAATATAAATCATTAAAGAATTCTCTTGTTATTTTTAACCATTTATTAGATTAATAATAAATAACAGACTCAGTTATTATTCTTTGATCTTAATTATTGTGTGCTAAGATATAAAATTATGGGTTATTTTAATTATTATTACTTATCATTTCTACAGATATATTATTACAATTTCCATTTATAATAAAGTATCCAGTATTTTCATCTCTTATAACTTATGCTGGATATTTGAAAAATTAAACATTATCTATATTTTAAATATTTAAATCACTTGTTTATAATACTTATTATTAACTATATGATTAATCATTTAACATTATATATATATATGAAATAAACTGATTTTGATTATATCTGTTCTTTAAATATAGGAATGTAAAATAGTGGAAAAACTTATTTTTGTAAAGAATATTTAATTTAAAATTGTCATAAGAAATTATCTTAAATATGGTATATAACATCTTTAAAAAATATAGATAAAACCATGCAGGAATTAGAAAATTAAGGATATAACATTTAATAATATGATGAAAAAGATTTAAAGAATGGCTGTGTATCTATACTTATAAATTATTTAATAGATAAATAATAAAAAGAATAAGAATTATTAAATAAAAAAAACAAAGATAATAATTAATTAGATTATTATTAGTAAATATGTAAATAATTTGGTATATAATAATAAGAAGATGAAAATAAAGATAAAGAAGATAAAGAAAGAAAGAAATAATTAAAAGATCTTAATATAATGAAAAAATATTGTAAGAATTTAATAATATTCGATGATTGTATTTTAGATAGCAATTTATAACAACAATATCTTTTTCTTTGTCGTATATATAGACATCTATAAGTATCATGCATGTTTAATATTTAAAGTTATCCATTATTAAAGAAATAACTAAGAGAGATGTGTTAATAAATCGTAATATTTCCAGGATAATCATTAGAAAGAATAGAGATGATTTATGAAAGTTTAAAATAATGTGATTTAACATTAGATTAATTTATTTAATTATATTAACACGTAACAAAAGAATAATATAATTATCTTAAAATCTATTAAAAGAAACTTCCAATAATATTTTATCATAATGATAAATAGTTAAACATAAAGATATAAGAAGAAGATGATGAATGAAAAACATATATTCTCATATCATTTCCTATAGAGAGTATTAGTATTTATTATAGAGACTCATATCAGATTATGCCTATATTTTTATCTTTATAAACAGCACGTGTTATTATACGAAGGGTATTTCAAATATAAAATACTATTTAAAAATAGAAATCTGTTACACTATTTGCATTTAAACTTTATACTTAATTAGCTAATTCATTATTTACTTATAACATATTTTAAATAGAATTATTATCAATATATTATATATTTCCTAATAAATTACAATCTATAAAATTTGGAAATTAATTATGTTATTATATTTCAATTGTTTAATTCATAAATATTACTGGTTAAGTATAAAATTAAAGATATTATTATTAATTTGCCGTAACATTTGCAAAATTTCCATATAAAAAAGATATTTTGGAATATATTTCACATTTTTTTGGTTTAATATCATAAAGATTAGGTTTTTATAAAATAGTATAGGATGTTTCAAAATGATCGATATTATATTACTTTTCTACTTTTACGGTCAATATTAATTTATTTTTATATTTTTCTTCATTTTTATTTTGTATCATATATAAATAGATATCATTATATTTCAATAATCATTATATTTAATTATTAAATCGGTTATAAATTATTATTGATTTCTAACTAAAATAAATCGTTTTATTATGTGTTAAAATTAATATAAAACAATAAATTATTAATACATGTTAATTTTTTATGTAAAAGACTTTATTAAACACAATCAGAAGGAGTTTATGCATTAAATATAATTTTATCTTTATATCTTATATTTAAATTCAAATCATCAATTTTCATGCCTTAATTTTAATTTAAATTAATATAAGATTACACTATCTAGTCCAAATAAATAAATGTTAAATAATTTTCATTTTTATTTACATTTAATAAATAATTTTTGGGAAATAAACAGATAGCGAATTTTTTATTATTTTATTAAAATAAATAATTATAAATTGATTATGAAGTGAAAAATGATTTAACTAAATTCATTTTAATAGGTTATTAATAAGCATAATCATATTTTTTTAAATCTAATCTAATATTTAAATATTAAACATCTTAATTTGCTATATCAATAATTGGATATAAATTCGTGCTTCCTTAATTTGCTGAATATGCTAAACCAAATGATAAATCACTTGCTTTTATTTAAAATCTAATAGTCATTTCTTATTTTACTTCAAATATATTATCATTTTAATCATAATCAAATAAATTGGCAAAGAAATGATCAAATTAATATGAAATAGTTGCTTTTTGTAATACTTATTAATTTACAACACTTCTTGCATTAGTTAGGCATTTTAAATGTATTTATTAACTATCAAAAACAAAATTTTAATTATTTACTTAATCTAAAACTGATTAATTTTTATCTTGCGAATATCCATTACTTTAAAGCATATTTTCTTAAAAATATAATAATTATGCTTATGTTAAGTTATCTATTCTATATTATGTTTAATTATCTATATTTATTGTACATTATGATTGAGATAATGGAAAACAATCTCCTCTTGAATATATAAAAGGACAATAATTCAATGAATCATCGTTATTCAATTAACTTGATATATTAAAATCACAATATTAAATATTTACTAATGATTTTGTACTATAAATACCTTTTTATATTCTAAATTCTACAATATCATTTTAAATAGTATTAATATTATTAATTTATTCCATTTAAACATTATTATTAGTAGGATTTATCTAAATAAGTTAAAAAGGGATTTTAGATAAAATATTTTATTGCATATATAAAAAGATAAATATAAAAAGATATATTTCATTACATTGGTTATTCAATCATTACATATGTAATTAAAAATTAACAAGGATTCGCCTAATTATTTACTTATTATTCTATTGACACATCAAAATTATATTAAAGATTACAATTATTAAATAGTGCTTTGTGTTCATGGAAAAAATTATTAGATGAATAATCTCCACTTTTTAACATTAAATTCATTTATTATAGTGCTTCAGTGTAATTAGTCGATAAAATAAATTACATTCCATTAAATACAACTTTTATATAATTTATTGGAATTTCATCATATGTGAATCCTAAATTATTTGAACTGTTATTTTAAGATGTTTTTATAAATGAAAATTATTAATTTACTAATAAACGATTAGATGGAATGGAATATAATGGAGTATATGATGTTTAAAATAAATCTCCTGCATTTCCTCCTCCTTATACCCCCCCTGATAAATTATAACCGATTTATTAAATGATTTTTTATGGAGATGGATAAATTTAATCATCTACTATTATTTTTGCATGTAAAGAAATTTTCAATGAAGTAAAATCTTTATATAATAATTAATTACAATCACTTTATAAAATTTTAGCAGGATTTCCCCCATCTGTAAAACCAGTTAATAATTTACAAAATAATTAATTTCCTGTAAATGAACCAAAATTTAAAGTTACAACTAATTATTATTAAATATGAATAACATCTTATCCTTAATCGAATAATAAATGAGGTAAAAATTAATGTAAAGGATAAAATAATTAATAAGATCCTGCATTTTTACCTCCTGATACTTTTTTCCATTTTTTCCAAGTAGAAAATTTAGTATTTGTTTATTATCCTAAAAATTTATCTTAATTTGTTTACATATTATTCCAATAATATGATGATTAGGCCGCACTTAAATTTATATAATTTGCTATATTTAAACTATCTTTTTAAACTTAACAGGCCAATATTTAAGGAAAACAATCAGCTCTTTAATAAATTTCATATGTAGTCAAATCATCGGCATTTCCTGATAATTCTAAACATATTAATGATTATCTTGAATATTTTTAAGCACTTATTATTAATTATGCTTATTAATTTGCTTAAATCGACCCCGAAGTTCCTGGAATGATATTTAAATTATATAATGTTTGAATACTCTATTATTATTGCATATATAGATATAAGAATATTTGTTTTTATATTTATTTTTCTTTTATATATATGAATAAAAAATAGAAGAAAACAAAATAATAAAAAGGAAAAGGAATTATTGGTGATGTATTAAAACACGGTATATAATCAGTTTATTATATTGGAAGTAAGATTATAAGTCCAAATAGTGATTTAAGATATGGAGAGCTTCATTAGCCTATTTTTACTGATAAAGGTATCACTTTTTCATAAACTAGTGGACCTTAAACACATATCTTAGATAGGATTAAAAATAACTAAATAGGATAAAATGAATATGAAGTAAAATAAAGTATCGTTCACGATTTGAAATATTTGAAAGCATAAAATAAAGATGATATTAGAAATGCAGATTAACATATGTTAGATAGTATATCAAATAAATGGAGTTGGAATCCATATAAAATGATTAATAATTCAATTGGATATGCCGGAATTAAAGGAAAAATGCTATTAGAAGATATAGGAGTTTCATCTTATAGTCCTTAATTAAATGAATATGATAAATTATCTTAATCTGATAAATAATTGGTAGATAAAACATTAAATGAATATGAATAATAGGGATATGGTAAAAAACATAAGAAAATATTAAATAAATTTAAAATAAAAAAATGAAAATATATATATGGATTAAATATTAGAATAAGAATTATAAAAAAAGATTTAAATGTATATAACTGATTCTAATGAAAAAATAAGAGAATAAAATATATTAATATAAAGTTTAATTAAATAAATAGATGAATTAAAATAATAATAAAAAATCAATGAAAAAATGTAATTATCTTTATAAAATTAGTTTATTAAATTCTAGGAAAAATAATGAATATTTATATATGAATAGATTTAGTTTATAACCAAGATAATATTAGACAAAAGAATATAAGGATAAAGGAATTAAATATAAAATAGAATAAGAATAAGAATAATAAGATAATAGTATAAATATACAGTCATTTAAATAATAATCATTGGAATTTTTAAAATAATTTAGTAAAGAAGAATTAGAATAGATAATGAATAGCATAACATAATTATAAAAGAATAACACCAAAACGTGTTGTAATATATTTTGAAAAACATATATTCTCATATCATTTCCTATAGAGAGTATTAGTATTTCCTATAGAGACTCATATCAGATTATGCCTATATTTTATCTTTTATAAACAGCACGTGTTATTATACGAAAGGGTATTAATCATATAAATTCAAACGCTAAAAACGTATTATTTGGATTTAATATCTTACAATGATCTGATTTATAATGAATATCTTTATTTTAAATAGAAAATAATAAAGAATAATACTTAGGAATATAAAATGTTTTCTTTTATTCATAATTATAAATTCTTTATAAATCATACATAGTATTATCCATTATATATATATGAATAATAAAAAAACTATTAAAAAAAATGATTAAGAAGAAGAATTATATAATTAAGGATAATTATTAACTATTAAACAGTTTTTAAGATTACATCCTATACATTAATAAGAATATATTGATCATTTATATAAATTTTACAATGAAGAGATTATTTAATAATATAAAGATAAATATACTGGAGAATTACTTATTAAATCAATATAGAATGTATATTAATACTAACTAGAAGAAGAACTAAAAAAGAAATATTTAAGAAAGAATTTATATAAGATTAAAATAGATAGAGAAAAATAATGTATTATTGATTCAGATTGATATTTTTCATTTTATTTTATTAAATTTAACAAGATTCATTTCATTTATATTTATATTTTCATTTATTAAATTATTTAGTATTTCTTTATTTATTTCTTCTTCTTATTATAATAATAACAATATTTTCTTAAATGTATTTATTATTGCTTGATTCTATATATATCTTAGCTTACTATTTTCTTTATTCTTTAAATACTATTAATATTGTTTTTATTATTTTTCTATTTATTATTTATCTTCTTCCATATATAAATATATTTATTTTTATTTTTATTTTTTTAAAAAAAAATATATACCCTTTTTATATATTTATATATGCACGTATCTTATCTATAAAATAAAAACAATAAAATATTCTAATCATAAAAACATTAATTAAAATAAAAGGAATGTTTAGAATATATTTTATAGTTAAATACTATTATGGGATTATAGATGAATTTAAAATAACATTCTTATTCTAATTAAAAATATATTTCTATTGTAGAGAAATTCATGTCTATTAAAGAAAAAAATAATTGTTTTTAATTAGTATTTGATATTGATATTGACATTTAAGAAGAATATATTAAGTAATTATTAATTAATAAATATAATTTTGAATTATTTAATGATAATTAATATTTAGAATAGAATAAGAATGCATTAGATATGTTAATAAATGATTTTAGATAATAAATAGAATTAATAGAAAATACTGAAATAGATTTAAATGTATCATGTTATAGAACGATTATCTATAATAAGAAATTATCTATTCATCTTTATGTTAATAATATCTAATTTGAAATAAGTAAAGATAATAAATAAATATTAAAGAATTACTTATAAACATATGCATAGATATTAAATTAAAGAGTATTTAATACAGATGAATAATATATAGATTAATAAATATATGAGATAGGATAATTGAAAACAATTTTTAGTATGAAAGAGAATAATATATATTAAAAACACATTCCATATTTCATGTTTGAAGATTAAAGATTTATTGACTTATTTAAAACATAAACTAATATAAATAATGAAAATATTAATAATAATATGTTTAGTAAAGAATAAATAGATAAAATTAAAGAATATTTTATTTAATAAAAAGAAAAAGATAATGAATATAACTATAATGATTATTAATAATAAATATTTTAATAAATGATTGAATATAAAAAGAATAATTAAGTAAATTATTATTATTAATTTACAATGGAATCTTATTTATATTTCATGTATCATATTTAATTTATTAACGATATATTTATAAATAAAACTTATTAATATAATTAAATGGTGTAAATGTTTAGTTATTTTTATAATTATCATATCATTAATAAAAAATATGAAAAAGAAATATAATTAGGAAATATAAATGAAGAAGTTAAATAAAGAATATTTAATGATATATGTATAGTATCATAATAAACAGAAATTGGTAAATATATATTTAATAGTCACAATACAGAAGAATATATTATGGATATTTTATAAAAGAATAAATATTTAAAGTCACCAAATTTTCTATTTAAAAATTTAAAAAATAATAATTTATATATGTTTAAATATTTAGAAATAGTGAGATGTATTAAAAATAATATATTTCATCCATAATATGATATGTTAACTAATATTGAAAAAGAAATAATTAATTAATCAAATGATATTTATAAAGTAAGGAAATTCTTATAAAAAAGAAAAGAAGATAATAATCTGATTCTTTATAAATAATCTACGTTCTTTTATAATTAACAATTAAATTTCGCATAATGTATAATAGAAAAGAAAATAGTTAATCATAGATACATATCTGAAGAAATAAATACTGTTTTATAGAAATATAGTAATAAATAATCATAAAAGAATATAACTTATATTTAAAGTAGTGTTAATACGGGGAAAACATATTTTATGTGTTAATATTAAAGAATTATTTATTTAAGAGAAAAAAACAATAAATGTATTAATTATTACTAGTAAAATAACATTGGCCGATAAATTATAATAAGATGTAAAAAAAATATAAGATATTAATATTAATGTTAAATATTATAGAGAGAATTATGATATTGAGTATGATAGAAAGTAATTTTCAATTTTTAACAAAGAATTAGATAATAAATTAGATCCCCATATTAATATCTATGTTATTAATATTTTATCCTTACATAGATTACCAATAGAATATCAACCATAACTAATGCTTATCGACGAGCTATGCGACTATAATTAATAGTTAACATCAGAATTTGCAAATGATTATTAAGCATAAAATTTTAATAAAATAAAAAGATTAATCTAAAATAACAATTAAATTATATTATTTGATGGTTTAATGACATAGAATGATATATTTATATTTTAAAATAAAATCTTAAACTTAAATGATAAATATAATAATGATAATATGATAAAAGATGAAGAAGAAGATGAATATGAAAGATAAATGAGAATATTTATGTAAAGTAATGATTAATATAATAATTAAATAAGATATAATTACAATTAGTTCTTATTAATTAATACATATAATCCATTCTTAGATGTTTAGTTAAATTTATTGCCATGTTAGAAATAATGGTATAATATTATATTAGATAAATCAAATTAAAACGAAATAATTGGAATTTGTTTAGATTCTAAATAAATATTATTAAAATTATAAGATTAATTAATATAAGATAATATTAGTAAGGAATAAATATTTTGTATTTATGCTTTTGATAAGAATGATAAAGAAAATGAAAATAAATTAGAAAAGTTTATTTAA